>ERZ1673961.142-NODE-142-length-36979-cov-5.960351_pt1 | contig 36979 bp, 31 predicted proteins | sample MGYA00580189_ERZ1673961 | MGnify/ENA primary metagenome ERZ1673961 (study PRJEB41334, sample SAMN05608105) | rock metagenome | biome: terrestrial subsurface; feature: shale formation; material: shale | place: USA: Pennsylvania ... | reverse complement strand
CTACCATTGGATTGGTAGCTCAATCGATCAGAATTAAATGGAAACGGTACTAGGTAAGCAAAGGTGTCGTCATCGTATCCGGCAACAACTGGGTTCTGAACGGCAGTCCCTGTATCATCGAGGTACCAGTCACCACCTGACCCTGCAACCACACGCGTACCGGATTCAACTGCACCCAAAAGCGTGATTTTTTCGAAGCTGTAACGAGCATTGGCACCAAAGAAGTTTGCATCACGAGTTGCTGCACCGCCGCCGTTGTCATTGTCATCACGACCAACCGATGCCGCAAATGAGAAGCCACCAAATTTAGGTGAATCGTAGCGAATTTGGTTTGATTGACGATCGTAGTGAGCGTTGATACCGCCCCAGTCAAAGGCTGCACCCAGACCTGGGTTCGAGAAAGGCCAGTCAACGATTTCGTATAAAGGAGTCAGAACACGACCAACACGAACGTTACCCCAATCGCCTGAAGCGCCGATGTAAGTATCACGGAAACCTAGCACACCGCCAGATACGCCGCCGTGGCCCCAGTCAGTACTATCAACATAACCAGATTCGATCTGCATGGTTACTGTAAAGTTTTCAAACATCTCTTTGTGTGCACGGAAACCGATACGAGATTCGTTTTCTAACACATAACCTGAACTATCATCACGATTGTCTGTTGTGTTGTAGTTCACAACCGACATTGCTGCCACACCGTAAACATCAACGTTAAAGTCAGAGTTCACACCAACTTCTTTAGCCATCAGACCAGTAGAAGCAAGAGCAACTGCCGCACCGATTACAGTGCGTTTAAACATTTTGTCCATGGAAAACTCCTAAAAATAGATATAGCTGTTTTGTCATTTTCTCCCCCAAAGTTGGCCGCCGAGGGGAAGTCAAATTTCCTTACCAGAGTCTCAATCCGAGTCTCTCAAGTATCTGCATACACTGGGTGTATCCATGGTGATAAGACTAACTTCACCGAGTAAAACATCAACGAGAACTTAATTTTCGACTAAAAAAATATGAGCCACGACAAACTTTGCTCCAGTAAGTGATCAAGATCTAAATCTTATTTTTATTTTTACGAATGAAAATAAATCATCTTAAATCAATGACTTAAATTTTTAGAAAAGTTAATTTTATTGAAGTACGTCGCATTGATGCGACAATGAAGATGACAAGACGAGAGATTGCTGCATTCAGGTGTAGGAAAAATGAATCAAATTCATTCGATATAGATTAGTTATTTCTCCTTAATAAAAAACCCCAAGCCTCACGACCTGGGGTTCATATAATGATGTAAAATTGTTCAGCGGATCATCGCAATCAAATCTTGTTCATCGCGAATTTCAATCCCCAGCTCTTGCGCTTTAGCGAGTTTCGAGCCAGCAGCTTCCCCCGCAAACAAAATGTCCGTATTTTTGGAAACGCTGCCAGTCACTTTGGCACCCAGTGCTTGTAACGCAGCCTTCGCATCACTCCGTGAAAGCTGAGACAACGTTCCGGTCAACACCACGACTTTCCCCGCCAGTGGTTGTGGTTCATCGTCTGTTTTAGGCGCAATCGCCTGCCAGTGAATTCCCAGAGCGATCAGCTCTTCGACAACTTTTTGGTTCCGTTCTTGCGCAAAAAAAGCATGAACATGACTGGCCACGATGGTGCCCACGTCTGGCACTTCTATCAGTTGTTCAATCGTCGCTTCGCGAATGGCATCCAGCGTTAGAAAATGGTGTGCTAAGTTCATCGCCGTGGCTTCCCCAACCTCACGAATCCCCAAAGAATATAAGAAGCGCGGCAATGTGGTGGCTTTTGCAGTGTTTAACGCATTGACAATATTCTGCGCCGATTTCGGTCCCATACGCTCCAGAATCGTCAGCTCACCAGCACGTAATCGAAACAAATCCGCCGGCGTCGTAACCATCTCTTTATCCACCAGCTGTTCGATAACTTTATCACCTAGACCATCGACATCCATAGCTTTGCGCGAGACAAAATGTTTCAGCGCTTCTTTACGCTGCGCCTGACACACCAAACCACCGCTGCATCGTGCCACAGCTTCGCCCTCAACGCGTTCAACATCGGATTGGCAAACTGGGCACTGAGCCGGAAAGAGGATGTCACGTGCCGTCTCAGGGCGCAGCTCGCTGACCACTGACACGATCTGTGGTATCACGTCTCCAGCGCGGCGAATAATGACTGTGTCCCCGATTTTCACGCCCAAACGCTCGATTTCATCGGCATTGTGCAGCGTCGCATTGCTGACCGTTACGCCACCGACAAAAACAGGTTCCAGTTTTGCCACGGGCGTAATAGCACCTGTGCGGCCAACCTGAAATTCAACATCATTCAGCACCGTCATCTCTTCCTGTGCCGGAAACTTGTATGCAATCGCCCAACGCGGCGCGCGCGCCACAAAACCCAGTTGTTCTTGCAATGCGATATCGTCAACTTTGATCACCACGCCATCAATCTCATATGGCAGATCTCCACGACGAGTCATGATGTCCTGATAATAGGCTTTTACCTCTTCCAGCGACTCGACCCTCTTAGTCTCAGGGCTCATTGGCAGCCCCCAGCCTTTGAGTTGCAGAAATCGCTCATAGTGGCTATCGACGAGTGTGCCGCCCTGAATCACACCTACGCTATACGCATAAAACGCCAGAGGACGTTTCGCGGTAATACGAGAATCAAGCTGACGCAAGCTACCTGCAGCTGCATTACGAGGGTTCACAAAGACTTTTTCGCCCTTCTTGAGCGCTTCAGCGTTCATTTTCTCAAAGCCGACTTTTGGCATGAAAACTTCACCGCGCACTTCAATACGTGTCGGCCACCCCGAACCTTGCAGACGTAAGGGTATCGACTTGATGGTACGAACGTTTTCGGTAATATTCTCACCAGTGGTGCCATCACCACGGGTCGCGGCTTGAACCAACACGCCATCGACATACAACAGGCTGACCGCAAGGCCATCCAGTTTGGGCTCACAGCAGAATTTGGCCGCTTTGGCCGCAGGAACACGATCACCCATACGACGATGGAAACTGTTCAGCTCATCATCATCGAAAGCGTTATCCAAAGACAGCATTGGAATTTCGTGAGTGACCTGTTCAAAACCTGCCAAAGGTGCACCACCTACTCGCTGGCTTGGAGAATCAGGCGTCACCAATTCCGGATGCTGTGCTTCCAGATCCAATAACTCACGCATCAGACGGTCATATTCCACATCTGGAATGGTAGGATCATCTTCTACGTAATAACGTATCGCATGGTAATGCAGTGTTTCTTTCAGTTCGGTTAATCGTTGCTCTACGTTTTGCATTGTTCGTGCTTCTCTTGAATCATGAAAAAAGGCTCCGACACGGAGCCTTTGTTAAATCAATTTTATTACGCTTGTGCGGTTCTGCCGCGAAAATCGGTAATCTGCTTTCTGTAGGCCGCCAGACGATCCGGCGTCATCAGATTACGGGCATCATCCAGTACATTCGCGCCAAGGTCATCGGCCACTTGCTGCGCTGTTTTCAGCATCAGCTTAAAGTTCTGATCTGGTTCGCCAAAACATGGCAGCGTCATAAAGAACGAAATACCTTTTGTGGTGAACTCTGCCGGATCATCGTGCTTGAGCGTGCCTGGATGCATCATGTTCGCAACACTAAACAACACTTTGCCCGTTCCAGACAAGTCAGCGTGACGGTGGAAAATATCCATTTCGCCGTACAGCAGACCATTTTGTTGCAAGCTATCAAACAGTTTAGTGCCGACAAACGGTTCATTACCCGCGCAATGTACATTGAGCACGATAACCTGCATTTCTTCTTCAGCCGGTTGCTCAGCCACAGTTGCGGCTGGTTCGTCGATTTTCAATTCGTCGACGATGCCCGCTTCTGACGCTTCTTCTTTGCTTGCCGAAAACGCCGGCACATCATCAATTTCAGGCTCAGGCGTTTTGACCGTTGGTTCGTCAGTATCCACCGTTTCGTAGCCGGAAATCAGAGGATCGACTTCCGACGACTCATCGAGACCGAAATCAGGTTGTTTTCGGTCTTTACGAATAATTTCGTAATCATCTTCCGGTGCAAACGATCGAGAAGCAACCACATCGTCTGCTTCTGGTTCTACATCTATTCTGCCCAGCGGTTTATCACCAAACTTAGATTTCCCTTCTTTTTTACTGGTCCATAGACCATGAAATAGCAAAGCGGCTATCGCTAGCGCGCCAACAATAATGAGTACGAATCGCAATTCCTGCATCTTAAACTCTCAGTTTCTCGATTTTTGATGTCTGAGCTTCAACGCTTGTCGTGACGTCTGCCAAGGTAGGTTTTATCGGCTTATCGGGATACTCTACCAAAAGTCTTACCCTATTTAGAACAACTTAATGTTAGAAGTTGCACGTATGGCGTGATTTTTACCAAGCTTTTAATCCTTGGTCGCTTCGATACAATAGACAATCACTTACGTTAAATTAGCCCATTGTGTACGGAATATACTATGCAAGCTCAACAACGCTCAGGTTTAGGCTACTTCTTTTACGGGTTCGATATCGCCGTTTCTCCCGGGATTCGTCGCTTTGTCCTGATGCCATTGCTAACCAACATTCTGCTGGTTGGTGGCGCGCTTTACTACCTGTTTTCTCATCTTGATAGCTGGATTAATGACTGGATGGGCCAAATCCCTGACTGGCTATCCTGGCTCAGCTATATTCTTTGGCCTTTATTGGTGATTACCATTCTTGCGACGTTCTCCTATTTCTTCAGCACTCTGGCAAACTTTATCGCTGCGCCGTTCAATGGCCTGCTAGCCGAAAAAGTAGAAGAAAAACTGACCGGTAAAAAAGTCAATGACGATGGCGTTCTGGCGGTAGTTAAAGATGTGCCACGCATTATGGCGCGTGAATGGCGCAAACTCGTGTATGTACTGCCAAAAGCGATTGGTCTGTTCATCCTGCTGCTTATCCCAGCTTTGGGTCAAACATTGGGGCCGATTTTGTGGTTTATTTTCACGGCTTGGATGTTGGCTATTCAGTACTGCGATTATCCATTCGATAATCACAAAGTTACCTTTAATGACATGCGTAACAGTTTGAAACAAAAGCAGGGTAAAGCGTACACGTTTGGTATGCTGGTTTCTGTGTTGACAACGATTCCGGTCGTCAACCTGTTTGTGATGCCTGTTGCGGTCTGTGGTGCGACCGCCATGTGGGTTAACGAATTCAGAGGGCAATATGTGAACCAATAGTCATTTCAGCAGCGCAAGCTGCTGAAATCTATTTCAAACCTATAAGTTATAACTTTTTAATCCTTTTACCTTTTTCATCGAGCACATATGCTCTATCGGTATCCACTAATGTATCGACATATCGATACCAAAACGTGCGTAATGAAGGAACATCACAATGAGCAAAATCTACGAAGACAACTCTCTGACCATTGGTAACACACCACTGGTTCGCCTGAACAAAGTCAGCAAAGGCAAAGTACTGGCTAAAATCGAATCACGTAACCCAAGTTTCAGCGTGAAATGCCGTATCGGTGCCAACATGATTTGGGATGCTGAAAAACAAGGCAAACTAAAACCAGGTATTGAACTAGTTGAGCCAACCAGTGGTAACACAGGTATTGCTCTGGCCTTCGTTGCAGCAGCTCGCGGTTACAAATTAACGCTAACAATGCCTGAGTCAATGAGCCTTGAGCGTCGCAAACTACTTAAAGCACTGGGTGCTAATCTGGTACTAACTGAAGCAGCGAAAGGGATGAAAGGCGCAATTTCAAAAGCAGAAGAAATTGTGGCAAGCAATCCGGAAAAATACCTGCTACTGCAACAGTTCGACAACCCAGCGAACCCTGCTATTCACGAAAAAACGACAGGTCCTGAAATTTGGGAAGCCACTGACGGTCAAGTAGACGTATTCGTTGCTGGTGTTGGTACTGGTGGTACATTGACAGGTACTAGCCGCTACATCAAAGGCGAGAAAGGCAAAGCCATCATCTCTGTTGCCGTAGAACCAGCTGAATCTCCTGTGATTAGCCAAGCACTTGCTGGCGACGAAATTAAACCTGCTCCACACAAAATTCAGGGTATCGGCGCGGGTTTCATCCCGGGTAACCTCGATTTAGAGCTCATTGACCGCGTAGAAACCGTGACATCAGACGAAGCGATCGAGATGGCTCGTCGTCTGATGGAAGAGGAAGGTATTCTGGCTGGTATTTCATCAGGCGCAGCAGTGGTTGCAGCAAATCGCCTTGCAGAACTTCCTGAATTTGAAGGAAAAACCATTGTAACTGTACTACCAAGCTCTGGTGAACGTTACTTGAGCACTGCCCTGTTTGCAGGCATTTTCACAGAGAAAGAAAACCAACAGTAACCTGTGGTGAAATCAATTTTTCGTTTAAAAAAGCCCCATTCAGGGGCTTTTTTGTTGATCCTTGCCTCACCTTTGGTAATATCAGCCATGTTTTATTTCTAGCTTCAAAATAAAGAAGCAGACAAGATTAGATTCGATGGCTCGAGTTCGCAAATGCGTGCAAAGGCGATTGGTTATTTTTAGACCAGTATCAGTTCTGACACGAAAAGCCCGTTACTGAACTAGCAGAAACGAGTGGTTACGGTTAAGCTAATTCTGGTTAACAAACTTACAAAAAATAAATTAATTGGGGTATAAAACATGTACGAGAAGCAAGTTGAAATCACTGCAGAAAACGGCCTTCACACTCGTCCAGCTGCACAGTTCGTTAAAGAAGCAAAAGCATTCGATGCGGACATTACTGTGACTTCTAACGGTAAAAGCGCTAGCGCAAAAAGCCTATTCAAGCTTCAGACTCTTGGCCTGGTTAAAGGCACTGTAGTGACTATCTCTGCAGAAGGTTCTCAAGCGAAAGAAGCGGTTGATCACCTAGTTGCTCTGATGGACCAACTTCACTAATTCGGTTCTTCCTTTCAAAGCCATTTTGCTCCCGCAAAGTGGCTTTGTTGGAAATAAACCAAAGAATACGCTAAATGTTATCGTTAGCGACGTCCATTTATCTCCCGTTTACAGTTGACCAATTTAAGGTAAGGCTATGATTTCAGGCATCCTAGCATCTCCTGGTATTGCTATTGGTAAAGCACTACTACTTCAAGAAGATGAAATTGTCCTAAACACTAACACCATTTCTGATGCTCAAGTTGACGCTGAAGTTCAGCGCTTCTACGACGCGCGCAACAAGTCTGCAGCGCAACTAGAAGTGATCAAGCAAAAAGCACTTGAAACATTTGGTGAAGAAAAAGAAGCCATCTTCGAAGGCCACATCATGCTGCTTGAAGATGAAGAGCTAGAAGAAGAAATTTTAGCGCTCATCAAAGATGAAAAGCTGACAGCAGACAACGCAATTCACACCGTGATTGAAGAGCAAGCAATGGCTCTTGAATCTCTGGACGATGAATACCTTAAAGAGCGTGCGACGGATATCCGCGATATCGGTTCTCGTTTCGTTAAAAACGCTCTAGGCATCAACATTGTGTCACTTAGTGACATCAATGAAGAAGTAATTCTGGTGGCTTACGACCTGACACCTTCTGAGACTGCACAAATCAACCTGAACTACGTTCTGGGCTTTGTGTGTGATATCGGCGGTCGTACCTCTCATACATCTATCATGGCTCGCTCTCTTGAACTGCCTGCGATCGTTGGTACCAACAACATCACTGCGCAAGTGAAAAACGGCGACATGTTGATTCTGGATGCAATGAACAACAAGATCATTGTTAATCCAACTGACGCTGAGCTCGAAGAAGCCAAAGCAGTAAAAGCTGCGTTCCTGGCTGAGAAAGAAGAGCTGGCGAAGCTGAAAGATCTGCACGCAGAAACGCTAGACGGCCATCGTGTAGAAGTTTGCGGCAACATCGGTACAGTGAAAGACTGTGACGGCATCACCCGCAACGGCGGTGAAGGTGTTGGTCTGTACCGTACTGAATTCCTGTTCATGGATCGCGACGCACTGCCGACTGAAGAAGAACAGTATCAGGCATACAAAGAAGTTGCGGAAGCGATGGAAGGTCAAGCTGTCATCATCCGTACTATGGACATCGGCGGCGACAAAGACCTGCCGTATATGGACCTACCAAAAGAAATGAACCCGTTCCTGGGCTGGCGTGCAGTACGTATCAGCTTGGATCGTCGTGAAATTCTACGTGACCAGCTACGTGGTATTCTGCGTGCATCAGCACACGGTAAACTGCGTATCATGTTCCCAATGATTATCTCTGTTGAAGAAATTCGTGCCCTGAAAGCAGCAATCGAAGAGTACAAAGCAGAACTGCGTGCTGAAGGCTTGGCATTCGACGAAAGCATCGAAATCGGTGTAATGGTTGAAACACCAGCTGCTGCAGCTATCGCACACCACCTGGCGAAAGAAGTGTCATTCTTCTCAATCGGTACCAACGACCTGACCCAGTACACGCTGGCCGTCGACCGCGGTAACGAAATGATTTCGCACCTATACAACCCACTGTCTCCAGCGGTACTGACTGTAATCAAACAAGTGATTGATGCGTCACACGCTGAAGGTAAGTGGACGGGTATGTGTGGTGAGCTGGCTGGTGACGAGCGCGCAACCCTTCTACTGTTAGGTATGGGTCTGGATGAATTCTCAATGAGCGGCATCTCTATCCCTAAAGTGAAGAAAGTGATCCGTAACTCTAACTTCGCTGAAGTGAAAGCGATGGCAGAAGAAGCACTTTCTCTACCGACAGCAGCAGAAATCGAAGCTTGCGTTGAAAAGTTCATCGCAGCGAAAGCTTAATAGTCTGTGAATACCAAAGACATAGGCGACTAAAAGTAGTCGTCTATTGTTTTTGATTGGTATACTATACTTCGACAGAATAAATCTAAACGTTAGGAGCATGACACAATGGGTCTGTTTGACAAACTTAAGAAGCTAGTCTCTGACGACAGCGCTGACGCGGGTGCAATTGAAATCATCGCACCTCTTTCTGGTGAAATTGTAAACATTGAAGACGTGCCAGATGTCGTGTTTGCTGAAAAAATCGTTGGTGATGGTATCGCTATCAAACCTGCGGGCAACAAAATGGTAGCTCCTGTTAACGGTACTATCGGTAAGATCTTCGAAACGAACCACGCGTTCTCTATCGAATCTGACGACGGCGTTGAGCTTTTTGTTCACTTCGGTATCGACACTGTTGAACTGAAAGGTGAAGGCTTCAAACGTATCGCTGAAGAAGGTCAATCAGTGAAAGTGGGCGACACTATCATTGAATTCGATCTGGCTCTGCTGGAAGAGAAAGCGAAATCAACTCTGACTCCTGTTGTTATTTCTAACATGGACGAAATCAAAGAGCTGAACAAACTGTCTGGTTCTGTGACAGTTGGTGAAACTCCAGTTCTGCGTGTAACTAAGTAATTTAGTCTGCATTCATAAAAAAACGCTGCGATATCGCAGCGTTTTTTGTTTGTAGCTTTGTCACTATAGTCCTAGTGCATAACGCAGAACTTGTTCTTTGACCGGGCCTGCATGTTCAGCGATTTTCAGAGCGGCATTACGAACCAACTTCAGCAGTGCCACATCATTACTAAACGCTTTATAGAAAAAATCCATCCCGGTTTGCATCAGTAAATTATCTGGGCGGCGTCGGCGCTCGTAACGCTGGAATTGAGCCAGTGTCAATACCTCCTGTCCTTGAGTCACTTCCAACATCGCTGCCACATCTTTGAACCCCAAGTTAACGCCCTGCCCTGCCAGCGGATTGATGGTATGAGCAGAATCCCCAACCAATACACATTGATTACGAACATAGCTTTGTGCGTGACGACGCGTGAGCGGGAAAGAGCCATGCTGCAGCACGGAGATATCACCGAGCTCTGCGGGAAAATGACTGACAATCTCTTGTTTCAACTGCGTAGGATTCATTTGGCTCAATTGCTTAATACGCTGCGGTGCGTCATACCATACCAGCGAAGCCTGATGTCCATTCAAAGGTAAGAACGAACGTGGGCCAGACGGAAAGAATTGCTGCCAGGTGACATCCTGCTGTGGTTTTTCGGTTTCAACGTTAATCAGCATGCAGTGCTGACGGTAATCCCACGCCGTCACGCCAATACCAGCCAACTCTCGTACGCGCGAATTCGCGCCATCCGCGCCGATGATCCAGTCACAGTGCAGAACCGTGCCAGATTGCAGAGTCACAACGTGTGTATCACCAAAGGTAATGTCTTTTAACGTATCAGGGCAAAGCAGCGTCACATTGGGGTAATCGGCAAACTGTTCCCACAAACCCAATTGGATCAGGCGGTTTTCCACCATGTAACCCAATTGCTCTAACCCCAACGATTCACTGGAAAATCGCGTACGACATTCTGGGTGCTCCCACGTTTCCAAACCGCGATAAGGACACACCCGTTTTGAGGCAATCGCTTCCCAAGCGCCCAATGAAACCAGTAGATCAACCGAGGTTTGAGAAATGGCAGAAATGCGCACATCCATCGGTTGTGATTCGTCATAGGGTTGCGGTTCAAATCCTTCGACCACAGCCACTCGACGGCCCTGTTTGGCAAATCCAATCGCGGCAGCGGCACCGACCATTCCGCCGCCAATTACCACAATGTCAAAATCGTTCATCGTTACTACTTCTGTTTTGGCTGAGCTACACGCAAGTTATTGTACGTAGCGGGACTTTTTTTGCGAACGATTTTGTTAAAAAACCTTGGTCCAAGCAGGGTAAAAAGCCAGAAGCCACAATGGTTGCAAGAGATTTAGCCCGATCACTGGTCACTGAAAGTTGAAAGCAGTACAATACGCCGCTTACCGTCGAGAAGGCGGCTAAAATTTAGTCATCGACAAGCGATTTTCGGTGACTTTCTGGAAACATTGGGCGATTTGCTCCCTTAATTTAAACTAACGATCGAGCGAACAACATGAGTAAAAAACTGCTAATCAAAACCTGGGGCTGCCAGATGAACGAATACGATTCATCAAAAATGGCCGACCTGCTTAACGCTACAAACGGCTATGAGCTGACCGAAGAGCCAGAGGAAGCAGACGTACTTCTACTTAACACCTGTTCGATTCGCGAAAAAGCGCAAGAGAAAGTATTCCACCAGCTTGGCCGTTGGAAAACGTTGAAAGATAAGAAGCCAGGCGTGGTGATCGGCGTAGGCGGCTGTGTGGCGACTCAAGAAGGCGACCACATTCGTGATCGCGCACCCTTTGTAGACGTTATCTTTGGCCCACAGACGCTACACCGTCTGCCAGAAATGATTAAACAGTCACAAACTGACGATGCGCCGGTAATGGATATTTCTTTCCCGGAAATCGAAAAATTCGACCGTCTGCCGGAACCACGCGCAGAAGGCCCAACCGCCTTTGTCTCCATTATGGAAGGCTGTTCAAAATACTGCACATACTGCGTCGTGCCGTACACGCGTGGCGAAGAAGTGAGCCGTCCAATGGACGACGTGCTGTTTGAAATTGCACAACTTGCTGAACAGGGCGTCCGTGAAGTCAACCTGCTGGGTCAAAACGTGAACGCGTACCGTGGCCCAATGCACGATGGCACCATCTGTTCATTCGCAGAATTGTTGCGCCTCGTGGCCTCAATCGATGGCATCGATCGCATTCGCTTTACCACCAGCCACCCATTGGAGTTCACTGACGACATCATCGCGGTGTACGAAGACACGCCAGAACTGGTGAGCTTCCTGCACTTGCCTGTTCAAAGCGGCAGCGATCGCATTCTGACGATGATGAAGCGTCCGCACACAGGCATCGAGTACAAGTCGATCATTCGTAAGCTGCGTAAAGCGCGCCCGGATATTCAGATCAGTTCAGACTTCATCGTTGGCTTCCCTGGCGAGTCGGATAAAGACTTCCAAGACACCATGAAGCTGATCCGCGATGTCGATTTTGACATGAGCTTTAGCTTTATCTTCTCGCCGCGTCCGGGTACACCGGCGGCCGATTACTCATGTGATCTGTCTGAGGAAACGAAGAAAGAGCGTCTGTATGAACTGCAACAACAAATCAACGCCCAAGCCATGCGTTACTCTCGCCTGATGATGGGTACAGAGCAACGTATTCTGGTTGAAGGCCCTTCGAAGAAAAACCTGATGGAACTTCGTGGTCGTACAGAAAACAACCGTGTAGTAAACTTTGAAGGTCCGGCAGAACTTATCGGCCAGTTCGTAGACGTGAAAATTGTCGATGTATTCCCGAACTCTTTACGTGGTGAACTCGTACGAACTGAGAAAGAGATGAACCTGCGTGTGGTCACTTCCCCATCGGAAATGATGGCCAAAACGCGTCGTGAGGATGAGCTGGGAGTCGCTACTTTTACTCCGTAAGCTCGTATAAACTGTCATGGATGCCCGGTCGAAATCGGGCATCCGGATATGACACACTGAGAGGCTAATTTGAGCAATAAAATCGTTACTTTAGAGATCAATCTCGAACCTTCAGACAACCGCCGTCTTGCCAGTCTGTGCGGCCCTTTCGATGACAATATCAAACATTTAGAACGTCGTTTAGGCGTTGAAATCAATCATCGCAGTAACTATTTCACTATTGTCGGTAAAGCGCACACCGCTGCTGCTGCACTCGACATCATCAAAACCTTGTACGTCGATACGGCTCCTGTTCGTGGTGAAATTCCTGATATCGAACCAGAACAAATTCATCTGTCGATCAAAGAATCCGGCGTCCTGGAACAAAACACCGAATCCGCTATTGCCCATGGCAAAGAAGTGTTCGTGAAAACCAAAAAAGGTGTGATTAAGCCGCGTACGCCAAATCAGGCTCAGTATCTGGTGAACATGGTGACTCATGACATCACCTTTGGTATCGGTCCTGCGGGTACCGGTAAAACATATTTGGCGGTAGCGGCTGCGGTTGATGCTCTGGAACGTCAGGAAATTCGCCGTATTCTGCTGACCCGTCCAGCGGTTGAAGCAGGTGAAAAACTGGGCTTCCTGCCCGGGGACCTGAGCCAGAAAGTCGACCCTTACTTGCGCCCGTTGTACGACGCACTGTTTGAAATGTTAGGTTTTGAACGGGTTGAAAAACTGATTGAACGCAACGTCATTGAAGTCGCCCCGCTGGCGTACATGCGTGGTCGTACGTTGAACGATGCCTTCATCATTCTCGATGAAAGCCAGAACACCACGGTTGAACAGATGAAAATGTTCCTGACCCGTATCGGTTTTAACTCGCGCGCGGTCATTACCGGCGACGTGACTCAGATTGACTTACCTCGCGGCGCAAAGTCGGGGTTGCGCCATGCGATTGAAGTATTGAATGAAGTCGATGAAATCAGCTTCAACTTCTTCCTGGCCGATGACGTTGTTCGTCACCCTGTGGTTGCCCGGATCGTCAATGCGTACGAGAAATGGGAAGCGCAAGACCAGAAAGAACGCAAAGAGTACGAGAAACGTCGCCGCGAAGAACGTGAGTCCAAATTGCTGGAAATGCAAAAAGCTGAACTAACGGCACCGCACAATGCATTAGAGGAATCTGGCGAGTCATGAGCATTGAACTCGATTTACAACTGGCCGTCGACAGTGACGACGGCCTACCAACATTTGAACAGTTTGCCATCTGGCTGCAAGCGGCCGTTGCTCCCTTCCAGCCTCAGGCGGAAGTAACAATTCGCATTGTTGATGAGCCGGAAAGCCATCAGCTCAATCTCGAATATCGCGGTAAAGATAAGCCAACCAACGTGCTGTCTTTCCCGTTTGAAGCGCCTCCGGGCATGGAGCTTGATCTGCTGGGTGACCTGATCATTTGTCGCCAGGTGGTTGAGCAGGAAGCGGTTGAGCAAAACAAGCCCCTGCTGGCACACTGGGCGCATATGGTTGTACATGGTAGTCTTCATCTGCTAGGTTATGACCATATTGAGGATGACGAAGCCGAAGAGATGGAGTCCCTCGAAACGGAAATCATGCAAAATATGGGCTTTGAAGACCCGTATTTGGCTGAGAAAATCTAGCTCACGCACCACAGAAAAATGTCGTGAGCTGGCATGTGAGCTATCACACATCTGATAGCGTTATTGAATAGAGTAACAATGAACGAAGATAATTCGCAGAATTCTGACGGTCCGAGTAGAAAGTCCTTCTTTGAACGCCTAGGTCAGTTATTTCAGGGAGAACCTAAGGATCGCCAAGAACTGGTTGACGTGATCCGCGACTCTGAAGTCAATGACCTGATTGACCACGACACCCGCGACATGCTGGAAGGTGTCATGGAAATAGCTGAGATGCGTGTAAGGGATATCATGATTCCGCGCTCTCAGATGGTCACCATCGAACGTACAGATAATCTGGATTCGCTGGTTGCACTGATTACCGATGCTCAGCACTCACGCTACCCGGTGGTTAGTGAAGATAAAGACCATGTAGAAGGCATTCTGCTTGCGAAGGACTTACTTAAATACTTAGGTTCCAATAGCTCCCCGTTCAACATTGAAGAAGTGATCCGCCCAGCCGTGGTGGTTCCAGAAAGTAAACGCGTCGATCGCCTGCTAAAAGAGTTCCGTGAGGAACGATATCACATGGCGATTGTCGTAGATGAGTTCGGGGGCGTCTCTGGTCTAGTGACCATTGAAGACATTCTGGAAGAAATCGTTGGCGATATCGAAGATGAGTTCGACGACGAAGAGCAACTGGATATCCGTAAGCTCAGCAAACACACTTACGCGGTGAAGGCGCTGACCACCATCGAAGAGTTTAACAACACCTTCGGTACCCGCTTCAGCGATGAAGAGGTGGATACGGTAGGCGGATTGGTAATGACTGCTTTCGGTCACTTGCCAGCACGCGGTGAAGTGGTAGAAATTGATCGTTACAATTTTAAGGTCACTGCTGCAGACAACCGCCGAGTGGTTCAACTTCAGGTAACCGTCCCCGATATGGAAACTCTTCCGGAGATCGCCGAAGAGTAGTTCGAAGCTCCTCTTACTCTGTAAGAGCATCAGAAAAGTTGCAGATGACGAATATTTTCAATCATCGCCTAATGCGGCCGCTTGCGGCCGCTTTTGTTGGCGCGCTTACCACCCTATCGTTTGCTCCCTATCAGATCTGGCCATTAGCCATTCTCAGCCCTTTCCTGCTATTGCTGTTATTAAACGGGCAGCCCCCCAAACGGGCGGCATGGATTGGTTATGCCTGGGGATTGGGCCAGTTTGGTTTCGGAATCAGTTGGGTACATGTCAGTATCGACACCTTTGGTGGCATGCCCAAAATTGCCAGCTTATTTTTGATGGCGCTATTAGTTGGCTACTTAGCCCTTTATTCCGCACTCTTTAGCTGGGCGCTCAATCGCTTTTTCCCGAAGCAGAACCGCAGCCGATTATTACTGGCGACGCCTGCGCTCTGGCTGGTCTGCGACTGGCTGCGTGGTTGGGTCATGACTGGCTTTCCCTGGTTGTGGCTCGGTTACAGCCAAATCGACAGCCCGTTGGCGAACTTCGCCCCGCTCGGCGGCGTTGAACTACTGACGCTGATAGTATTGCTGTGTGCAGGCGGCCTGGCGCTCGCTTGGCAGAAAAAAAGCGTTCTATTGCTTCTCATCCCAGCGGTTTTGTTTGCTGTTGGATTTGCGTTGAATGCCGCACAGTGGGTGACTCCACAACCGCAACGCACCACAAAAGTGGCGCTGATTCAGGGCAATATTGAGCAGGCTCTCAAATGGTTACCCAGCCAACGCTGGCCGACCATCATGAAATATATCGATCTCAGTCGTCAGAACTGGGATGCCGATATCATCGTCTGGCCCGAAGCGGCAATTCCTGCGTTTGAATTTGAGATCCCGGCGTTTCTGCGCAATCTAGATACCGCCGCACGGATGAATCATAGCGCGCTCATTACGGGCATTCTCAATCAGGATGACAATAAGCGTTATTTCAACAGCATATTGACGCTGGGTGAGAATCCGAGCGGTGATTATCACTACGATTTAGCGCAGCGTTTTCATAAGCACCATCTACTGCCCTTTGGTGAATTTGTGCCGTTTGAAAGCATTCTGCGCCCATTGGCTCCGTTCTTTAACTTGCCGATGTCTTCGTTCAGCGAAGGGGATTATGTTCAGCCGAACATCGTCGCCAATGGCCACGCGTTGGCTCCGGCGCTTTGTTACGAAATCATTTTCAATGAACAAGTTCGAGCCAATGTGACCGATGAGACTGACTTTCTGCTGACCTTGTCCAACGATGCCTGGTTTGGCCGCTCTATCGGCCCACTGCAGCATATGGAAATCGCGCGCATGCGCGCGCTGGAATTAGGTAAGCCGCTGATTCGTTCCACTAACAACGGTCTGACGGCGGTAACCGACTACAAAGGGCACATCACTCAGCAGCTACCTCAATTTGAAACGGGTGTGCTGCGTGCAGAAGTGGTCCCAACCCGCGGTCAAACACCCTATCACGCGCTGGGTAGTTGGCCATTGTATGCATGGACACTGTTTGGCCTTATCGTGGCGCTGGTGATTCAACGCCGTAAAGCATAGCCTAACCGAGCAGCACAACGAAAAAGAGTCCCATTGGGACTCTTTTTACTTAAGGCTTCAACGGTTGCCGACTGAACGCCGTGTTACCACAGCGAATGCAGGGCACAATTTCGGTCGGATGGTTGTATTCAACATGGTGTCCGCAGTTCTCACACACAAGAATACCAAGACCAATCATATCGCCGGCTTTGTACAATCCCTGATGCTCAAGATCTTGAAACAGCTCCACCCATTCCACTTTGGTTTTATCGGTGATCTCCAGCAATCCCTGCCAAATAGAATTGGCAATCATCAAATAAAACGGACTACTTTTCTCTTCTTCATAGCTGTCCGCAAACTCTTTGAGATCCGATTTTACATACGCAGAAATCAGCGCCAGCTCATCTTTTGTCAAGTCGTTTGCCGCGGCCACAACTTTACCGGATGTTTCCAGAATGTGGTCCACTTCTTCCGGACTTTGTTTCAGGGTTTCCACCACCTCTTCGAGTAAAGCTTCGTAACCCGTTTTTTGTTTTGGCATAAGTCACCTCTCTCAAACCCGATTGGCTATTGTTGTGCTCCCTTGCTTTAGGTATTCTATGACGATCTATTAGTATCTGTTCAAACTGAACTCACAAATTCCAAGATAACCGGATATATCGATGCAAGAGCAATACAACCCGCAAGACATTGAACAAAAAGTTCAACAGCATTGGGAAAGCAACAAGACCTTCGTTGTAAGTGAAGACCCAAATAAAGAAAAATTCTACTGTCTTTCTATGTTCCCGTACCCAAGCGGCCGACTGCACATGGGTCACGTGCGCAACTACACCATCGGTGATGTGGTTTCTCGTTTCCAGCGTCTGCAAGGCAAAAACGTCATGCAGCCAATCGGCTGGGATGCATTCGGTCTACCGGCAGAAAACGCGGCGGTTAAAAACAACACCGCTCCGGCACCTTGGACTTACGAAAACATTGAATACATGAAAAACCAGCTGAAACTGCTGGGTTTCGGCTACGACTGGAATCGTGAATTCGCGACGTGCCGTCCTGAGTACTACCGCTGGGAACAAGAGTTCTTTACCAAACTGTACGAGAAAGGTCTGGTTTACAAGAAAACTTCTTCGGTTAACTGGTGTCCGAACGACCAAACCGTTCTGGCGAACGAACAGGTTGAAGACGGTTGCTGCTGGCGTTGTGATACTCCGGTTGAGCAGAAAGAAATTCCTCAGTGGTTCATCAAGATCACTGCTTACGCACAAGAGCTGCTAGACGATCTCGACAACCTGGAAGGTTGGCCTGAAATGGTGAAAACCATGCAGCGCAACTGGATTGGCCGTTCTGAAGGTGTGGAACTGAAGTTTGCCGTGAAAGATCAAGCGCAAGACTTGGAAGTCTACACCACGCGTCCAGACACACTGATGGGCGTCACTTACGTAGGTATCGCAGCGGGCCACCCTCTCGCAACCGAAGCGGCGAAATCAAACCCTGAGCTGGCTGCCTTCATCGAAGAGTGTAAAAACACCAAAGTTGCTGAAGCAGAACTGGCGACGATGGAGAAAAAAGGTATGGCAACGGGCCTTACCGCAATTCATCCATTGAATGGCCGTGAAGTGCCAATCTTTGTCGCGAACTTCGTGTTGATGGACTACGGCACAGGTGCGGTCATGGCCGTCCCAGCGCACGATCAACGTGACTTCGAATTTGCGACCAAATATAACCTGGATATCATTCCTGTCATCAAGCCACTTGATGGCAGCGAACTGGATATCTCAGAAACGGCATACACCGAAAAAGGCGTACTGTTCGATTCCGGCGAATTCGACGGCCTGGAATTCCAAGCCGCTTTCGATGCCATTGCAGCGAAACTGGAAGCCGAAGGTAAAGGCGTGAAAACCGTCAACTTCCGTCTGCGTGACTGGGGCGTGTCTCGTCAACGCTACTGGGGCGCACCAATTCCAATGGTGACCACAGAAGACGGCGTTGTACATCCCGTACCCGCCGACCAACTGCCAGTAATTCTGCCAGAAGATGTGGTCATGGATGGCGTCACCAGCCCAATCAAAGCGGATAAAGAGTGGGCGAAAACCACCTTTAACGGCGAACCGGCACTGCGTGAAACCGATACTTTCGATACCTTCATGGAATCGTCTTGGTACTACGCGCGCTACTGTTCACCACAAGCAGACGACATTCTGGACCCAGAAAAAGCCAACTACTGGCTGCCAGTAGACCAATACATCGGTGGTATCGAGCACGCATGTATGCACCTGTTGTACTCACGCTTCTTCCACAAACTGCTGCGTGATGCTGGTTATGTGACTTCTGACGAGCCATTCAAGCAACTGCTGTGTCAAGGTATGGTTCTGGCTGATGCCTTCTACTACACCAATGACAAAGGTGGTAAAGAGTGGGTTTCACCAACCGAAGTGAAAGTTGAACGTGACGGTAAAGGTCGTATTACGACTGCGGTAGATTCACACGGTCGCAGCGTTGAACACTCAGGCATGATCAAAATGTCTAAGTCAAAAAACAACGGTATCGACCCACAAGAAATGGTCGACAAATACGGTGCCGACACCGTACGTCTGTTCATGATGTTTGCTTCACCAGCAGATATGACGCTGGAATGGCAAGAATCTGGTGTTGAAGGTGCAAACCGCTTCCTGAAACGTGTGTGGAAACTGGTTCGTGAACATACCGAAAAAGGCGAAGCAACTACGGTTGAGACTTCTGCACTGACTGGCGATCAAAAAGCGCTGCGTCGTGACGTTCACAAAACCATCGCGAAAGTAACCGATGACATTGCACGTCGTCAGACCTTCAACACTGCTATTGCAGCCGTGATGGAGCTGATGAACAAGCTGGCTAAAGCACCTCAGGATGACGCACAAGATCGCGCGATTCTGGATGAAGCCCTAAAAGCGATCACTGTGATGCTTTACCCAATTGCGCCACACATCTGTTTTGAAATGTGGGCAGCGCTGGGTCAGGCAGACATCGACAACGCAACTTGGCCAACGTTTGATGAAGCTGCGCTGGTTGAAGATGAAAAACTGATCGTACTTCAGGTAAACGGTAAGCTGCGTGGCAAGTTGACTGTGTCTGCTGATGCAACCAAAGAACAAGTTGAAGAGCTGGGCCTGAAAGACGAAAACGTGATGAAATTCACCGATGGTCTGACAATCCGCAAAGTCATCTATGTTCCAGGAAAACTGCTGAACATCGTTGCGAACTAATTCCGTATACTACGGTCTGTAAACAGGGCTTCGCGCCCTGTTTACTTATCTCAGTTTATCGCTGTGGTGAACTGAGATAAGTAAACCCAATTCATGAGAATAGAGCCCCATGCGTTTGACACTGCCTTCCACCTTCAAGTTATCACTGGTTGTTCTGACCGCCACCCTGCTTAGTGCCTGCGGTTTTCATCTTCGTGGTGATTATGACGTTCCGGAGGAACTGAGCACCATGTCACTGACCAGCTATGACCAATACAGCACATTTACCCGCATGGTAAAACGCCAGCTACGAATGAACGAAATTAACCTTGTTCAACCAGCTGAAGATGTTCCAAACATTCACCTACTCAGCGAAAGTGTCAGTGAACGCACCCTATCACTGTATCAAAATACTCGTGCTGCAGAGAAAGAGCTGACTTTCCGTGCGTCTTATCGAGTCACCATCCCTGAGACTGGCGATAAGCGATTCTCAACCAGTGTCACCCGAAGCTACCTAGATAACCCACTAACCGCATTGGCAAAATCGGTTGAACGCGACATGATTGAAGACGAAATGCGCAAACTGGCCGCCAGCCAGATTGTACGTCAAATGGCTCGTCTCAAAGCAAACATTCATACCGGAACCATGGATGAACAGCCAGCGTCAAACGCGGTCAAACCAAGCGAAGACTACACCATCAACACAACCGAAACACAGGTTGCACCTTCGGCCAGCACGGCTGAAGTTCAGTAGATTTTATAATGAGACTCTACGCTGACAAACTGGCCGATGCTCTGAACAGAACGCTGGCGCCAGTGTATCTTGTCTTTGGCAATGAACCTCTGCTGATCGAAGAATCGCGCAGCGCGATTGAGCGCAAAGCACGCGAGCAAGGCTTTGAAGAGAAACACCGTTTTAATCTTGATGCCAGTCTCGACTGGAACGAGGTCTACGATTGCTGTCAATCCATGAGCTTGTTCTCCAGTCGCCAAGTGATCGAACTGGAGATCCCGGAAGCTGGTATTAATACTGCTGCGGGCAAAGAACTGGCCAACTTGGCACAGCATCTTAATCCCGATATTCTGCTGCTGATTGTCGGTACCAAGCTAACCAAAGCTCAGGAAAATACGGCCTGGTTTAAAGCCCTGATGAGTCAGGGCTGTCTGGTGAACTGTTTAACCCCGGATATCAGCCGCCTACCACAATTTGTCGCCGCTCGTTGCCGGGCGCTGGGTCTGACTCCCGATGCCGAAGCGATTCAAATGCTGGCACAGTGGCATGAGGGCAATTTGTTTGCTCTGGCACAGAGCCTGGAGAAGTTGGCTCTGCTCTACCCAGATGGTCAACTGACGCTGATTCGCCTTGAAGAGTCGCTGAGCCGCAACAACCACTACACCCCATTTCATTGGGTCGATGCTCTGCTTGAAGGCAAAGCCAATCGCGCGCAACGCATTTTGCGCCAACTGGCCGCTGAAGATGTAGAACCGATCATTCTGATGCGCACAGTTCAAAAAGAGCTGGTGCAACTGCTGCAGATGCGTCTGGCGATGAATCATCAGCCACTCGGCGCTATCTTTGACAAATACCGCGTCTGGCAGAATAAACGCCCACATTACTCTGCTGCGTTGCAGCGCTTGTCGGTTCAACGTCTGCAACATTTACTTCAGCTGCTTGCTCAATGTGAAATTGTCGCAAAAACTCAGTATGAGCAATCGCCTTGGCCATTACTGCATCAGTTGAGCCTCGAATGTTGCGTTGCGCAGGCAAACTTGCCTTTGCCTGCCTGAAAGCGTGATATACTGCCGCGCTTTTGACAAAATCATTTTTATAGTTAGTTATCTCAGAGGAAATTCCCTTGCAACGTGAAGAATTAAAAGACTTTCTTGCAGACAAAGCCGACGATATGAAAGCGGTTGATATTGTAACCCTAGACGTACAAGGCAAATCCAGTGTCACTGATTACATGATCATTTGTACTGGCACGTCCAAAAGACACGTCTCTTCGATTGCCGATCATGTCGCGAGTGAAGCGAAAAAAGCCGGTGTTGAGCCACTGGGTATTGATGGCGAGAACGAAGGCGAGTGGGTTGTCGTCGATATGGGCACAACCATGCTGCACGTGATGCAGGAAGAGCATCGCGCCATGTACCAGTTGGAAAAACTCTGGGGCTGAGCGTGAAGATTCAATTGATTGCCGTCGGCACCAAAATGCCAAAGTGGGTGGAAGAAGGCTTCCAGGAATATCGCCGCCGCTTTCCTCACGACATGCCGCTGGAGCTGATTGAAATTTCCGCTGGTAAGCGAGGCAAAAACGCTGATATTGCAAGAATTCTGCAAAAAGAAGGCGAAGCCATGCTGGCCGCCGTGCCAAAAGGCAACCGAATTGTTACTCTCGACATTCCAGGCAAACGTTGGGACACCGAACAACTGGCCGCTCAGCTGGAAAGTTGGAAAATGGATGCAAGAGACGTCTCTATTTTAATTGGTGGCCCAGAAGGGCTAGCTCCGGCGTGTAAAGCCGCCGCAGAACAAAGCTGGTCACTGTCGCCGCTCACACTGCCGCACCCGCTGGTGCGCGTGGTCATGGCCGAGAGTCTGTACCGTGCCTGGAGCATTACAGCAAACCACCCTTATCACCGAGAATAGACACTGATGTTACGTAAGCGTAGCCCTATTCGAGACTATCTGGCTGAAGCGCGGTTATTCCGTAACCGTGCTGTCGTGTCTTTTGTGGGGATCGTCTTGATGATGGGTATTCTGGTTGCCAACCTGTATAACATTCAGGTCAATCAGTATCAGGATTACAAAACCCGTTCCAACGATAACCGCATTAAAGTGGTACCGATTGCGCCTAACCGGGGTCTGATCTATGACCGGAATGGTGTGTTACTGGCCGAAAACCGCCCTGTTTTTAGTCTGGAGATCATTCCAGAAAAAGTGAAAAACATGGACGAGACCATCGCCCGCTTACAACAGATTCTCACGATTACTCCCGAACAAATTGCTGCATTTGAAAAAGAACGCCGCCAGACACGCCGCTTTAACTCAGTGCCGCTGTTAACTCAGCTGACCGAAGAAGAAGTCGCGAAATTCTCCGTTCAACAATACAAATATCCCGGTGTTTCCGTCAGCGCAAACCTCAAGCGTTACTACCCATACGGTGAAGTACTGACCCACGTGATCGGTTATGTCTCTCGAATTAATGATCGCGATATCGAACGCTTAGTCCGCGAAGGTAAAGAAGCCAATTATCAAGCCACCCGCGATATCGGTAAGCTCGGTATTGAGCGCTACTACGAAGACTTGCTGCACGGGGAGGCCGGCTATCAGGAAGTCGAAGTGAACAGCCGGGGACGCGTGATTCGTACTCTGAAATACGTTCCGCCAACCCCGGGCAAAGACATTGTTCTCAACCTCGATATTAAGCTGCAACTTTACGTGCACAGCCTGTTCAATGGTCGTCGTGGTTCAGCGGTAGTGCTCGATCCAAAAGACAACGGCGTGCTGGCGATGGTATCAAGCCCAAGTTACGATCCGAATGCTTTTGTGCACGGTATTTCTGGTAAGGAATACAGTGAGTTACTCAACGATAAAGACCGTCCGCTGGTAAACCGCACCACGCTGGGTATTTATCCTCCAGGTTCGACCGTCAAACCATTTATTGCTGTTTCTGCCTTGGAAGAAGGCGTGATCACGCCGAATACCACTCGAAACGATCCGGGTTACTGGCGCATTCCGAATTCAAAAACCCGGCCATTCCGCGATTGGCTGCGCTGGGGTCACGGTAAGGTGGATATCATCAAAGCACTGGAAGAATCGGTGGATACCTTCTTTTATCAGATTGCTTATGATATGGGCATTGACCGTCTGTCTGATTGGATGATGAAATTTGGCTTCGGGGATTACACGGGTATCGATATCACCGAAGAGAGTAAAGCCAACATGCCGACCCGTGACTGGAAAATGGCCCGTCACCGCACACCTTGGTATCAGGGTGACACGATTCCTGTGGGTATCGGTCAGGGTTACTGGACGGCAACGCCAATGCAGCTTGCGAAAGCAACCTCTGTTTTGGTGCATCACGGAAAAGTAATTGCACCGCACTTACTGCGTTCTACCATCAATAATGGCGAAGAATTCTCCACCCAAAAAGAAACCGAATACGTGACTTACCCACCGATTACCGGTGTACCGGATAAGTACTGGAATATGGCGATTGAAGGAATGTATCTGGTCAACCACGGTAAACGCGGAACGGCGCGGCGCGCTTTCCAAGGCCTGCAATACAAGAGTGCAGGCAAATCCGGTACTGCACAGGTATTTGGTCTGGCAGAAGGCCAGGAGTACAACGCCGACGAACTGGCCGAACATCTGCGTGACCACGCACTGTTTACCGGGTTTGCGCCAGTCGACGATCCAAAAGTGATTGTGACCATCGTACTGGAGAACGCCGGTGGCGGTTCAAGCAACGGTGCTCCGGTGGTAAGACAAATCTTTGACCGTGTCATTTTGGGTAACGGCGAGGCAGACAAATAATGAAAATGGATCCCTCAACAGGTCAAAACCGGGCGTTCTTTGAGCGTTTACACATCGACTTGCCATTATTGCTTGGCCTGCTGGTCGTGATGGGCTTTGGTCTGGTTGTCATGTACAGCGCCAGTGGTCAGAGTCTGGAAATGATGGATCGCCAGGCAATGCGTATGGTATTGGCGTTAACCGTGATGATCGGTCTTGCTCAGCTGCCGCCGCGTACATACGAGCGTCTGGCTCCGGTGCTGTTTTTCGTGGGTGTGGCGTTATTACTCGGCGTTCTGTTGTTTGGTGAAGTGTCTAAAGGCGCACAGCGATGGCTGAACCTGGGGTTTGTGCGCTTTCAGCCCTCGGAACTCCTCAAACTGGCCGTGCCGCTGATGGTTGCGCGCTTTATCGGTAAACGCCCGCTTCCGCCCAGCTTCCAGACACTGGTACTGTCCATGGTGATGGTATTCGTGCCCACCATTTTGATCGCTAAGCAGCCAGACCTGGGGACTTCCATTCTGATTGCGGCATCAGGGATCTTCGTGATCTTTCTTGCCGGGATCAGTTGGAAAATCATCTTTGCCGCCGCAGTGGCGGTGGGCGCATTTATTCCGGTGTTGTGGTATTTCCTGATGCATGAATATCAGAAGACACGCGTCAGAACCCTTTTCAACCCGGAATCCGATCCTCTTGGTGCTGGTTATCACATCATTCAGAGTAAAATTGCCATCGGTTCAGGCGGCGTAGTTGGCAAAGGTTGGCTACACGGCACACAATCTAACCTAGAATTCCTTCCTGAACGACATACTGACTTTATCTTTGCAGTTATCGCGGAAGAATGGGGCATGATAGGCATTCTTGCACTGCTGACGGTGTACTTGTTTATCATCGGCCGAGGCCTGTATCTGGCCAGCAATGCGCAAACCGCTTTTGGCCGTATGATGGCTGGCAGTATTGTGCTGAGTTTCTTCGTTTACGTTTTCGTAAACATCGGTATGGTAAGCGGTATTCTGCCGGTAGTGGGTGTGCCACTTCCATTGATCAGTTATGGCGGTACGTCTATGGTTACCCTCATGGCCGGTTTTGGCATTCTGATGTCAATCCATACCCATAGAAAAGCGTTTTCAAAGGCAAACTAATGAAGCATTCCACGCTCCTATTCAGTTTATGTTCTGTCGCCATTCTGGCCGGATGTAGTTCGTCTTCAGGCCGTTATGACATCAAAGATGACATCGCGCCGGATGCTCCACTTTCCGTCGATCATATTGAAGATGCCAATCCGCAGTACGAACCATATAGTCTGGGCGGTAATAAAGATTACACTTTGCGCGGCAAGAACTATCAGATCGTCAAAGACACCACGGGATTCAAAGAACGTGGTCAGGCATCCTGGTACGGCAAAAAGTTTCATGGTCACCTGACGTCAAACGGTGAAATTTACGACATGTACTCCATGACGGCGGCGCACAAAACCCTGCCGCTGCCCACCTACGTCAAAGTGACTAATCTGGACAACGGCAAATCGACCATTGTCCGGGTCAATGACCGCGGGCCTTTCCATGACGGACGCATTATTGATTTAAGTTACGCAGCCGCGTATAAACTTGGCGTCGTGCAAACCGGGACGGCCAACGTTGAAATCGAGACCATTGCAGTCGCGAAACAAACCACGGCTAAACCCAAAGTTGGCGCTCCTCAGTACATCATTCAGGTGGCATCTTCACAAAATGAAGAAAGAGTGCGAACTTTAGCGCAAAATCTTGGTCAAAGCTTATCGGTGCAAAGTTTTGTCGAAAGTGTTAATGGTAGTCACCGGCTCTTTCTCGGGCCTTTCAGTGATTACACCCTGACGCAGGACACCTTGGAAAAGGTGAAAACGCGGGGTTATGACACCGCCTTTATAAAAAAGCACCCCGTCGCGCAATAATGACCACTCAAACCTGACCAGCTAAGCATTCGGGTCTGGTTTGGGAAGTCGTTTCTGTTAAGATAATGGACAATTAAACACACAATTCGCATTCATCATGAAAAAAACCATCCTAAATTCTGTTCTAGCGTCTTCAATAGCGCTTTCCGCTACGTTCTCAAGCACGACCCTCGCTTCTCCTGTCGTCATTCCAGATGCGCCACAGATCGCTGCGAAAGGTTTTGTACTGATTGACTATCATTCAGGCAAAGTTCTTGCCGAAAAAGAAATGAATACCAAGCTGTCACCAGCCAGCTTGACCAAAATGATGACCAGTTACGTAATTGGTCAGGAATTAAAACGCGGCAACATCTCGAACGATGATGACGTGACTATCAGCCGCAATGCATGGGCGAAGAACTTCCCAGATTCTTCCAAAATGTTCATTGAAGTTGGCACCACCGTCAAAGTGCGCGACCTGAACCAGGGCATCATCGTTCAATCTGGTAACGATGCCTGTGTGGCAATGGCCGAACACATCGCAGGTTCGGAAGATGCATTCGTGGATCTGATGAACGCGTGGGCCAACACTCTGGGTATGAAAGATACTCATTTTGCCAACGTCCACGGCCTGGACAACCCGAACCTGTACTCAACCCCTTACGACATGGCTCTGCTGGGTCAGGCCCTGATCCGTGACGTACCAAACGAGTATAAGATTTACTCGGAGCAAAAATTTACCTACAACGGCATTACCCAGTACAACCGTAACGGCCTGCTGTGGGATAAAAGCATGAACGTGGACGGCATCAAAACCGGTCACACCAGCAACGCAGGGTACAGCCTGGTCAGTTCAGCGACCGAAGGCAAAATGCGCCTAATCGCTGTTGTGATGGGCACCAAAGACATGAATGCACGTAAGTCAGAAAGCAAAAAGCTGCTGAGTTACGGTTTCCGTTTCTTTGAAACTGTTGCACCACACAAAGCGGGCGAGACTTTCGTTGATGAGAAAATCTGGATGGGCGACAAGTCAACGGTCGCGCTGGGTGTGAATGAGGATACTTACGTGACTCTGCCACGCGGCCAGGCGAAAGATCTGACCGCCAGCTTCGTCCTTGAAAAAGAGCTGAAAGCCCCAATTAAGAAAGGTGATGTAGTCGGTAAGCTGTACTACCAGCTTAACGGTGAAGACGTTGCGCAATACCCTCTGATGGCATTGGAAGATGTTGAAGAAGGTGGTCTGTTCAGCCGTCTGTGGGACTACATTGTTCTATTGTTCAAAGGCTTATTCTGATCCACTGAGATCGACCAAAAAAGCCGCCTTGGGCGGCTTTTTTGTTAACTTGAGATCCCATTCGATTGACTGTACTATTCGTCACCGTTTTATCGAATACCCAACTTGGAGTTTCCAATATGTTAAACATCAACTCTGATGCAAAATTGAAAGACCTGCTTGAGTTCCCGTGTTCATTCACTTACAAAGTGATGGGCCACGCGAAACCTGAATTGCCAGAGCTTGTGTTGGAAGTTATTCAGCGTCACGCTCCAGGTGACTACAGCCCACGTGTCAAACCAAGTGGCAAAGGTAACTACCACTCTGTGTCTATCACCATCACTGCAACCTCAATTGAACAGGTAGAAATCCTGTACAAAGAACTGGGCGATATCGAAATCGTTCGCATGGTGCTGTAAGTTTTATTTATCTGCAATTATTTGATAAATTCAATTTTTTTTGAAAGCAGCCCAAGGCTGCTTTTTGTTTATGTATCATAAAGTTAAAATAGTTACATAAAACTTATGGTCAAAAAGTTAACCGTCATGAGTAGTTCAATCTGCTTAAGACGTTTATAATCCAAACACTTTATATATCACTGACGGACTTCGATGATGGATAACCAGCTTGTTGTCAGACGATTAGGTCGACAGGATTACCATCCTGTTTGGCAGGCCATGCATGACTTTACCGACCAGCGTGATGATTCAACACGTGACGAAGTCTGGCTTGTGGAACACAACCCCGTGTTCACTCAGGGTCAGGCCGGCAAGGCTGAACACCTTCTTAATACTGGCGATATCCCCGTGGTTCAAAGCGATCGTGGCGGCCAAGTCACCTATCACGGTCCCGGTCAGATCGTCGCCTACTTTCTGATCAACTTACGTCGTAAAAAGCTGGGTGTCCGAGAGCTCGTCACTGATATTGAGAACCTCGTAATTAATACGTTAAAAGCTTACAATATCAACTCTGCCGCTCGCCCGGATGCTCCAGGCGTTTATGTCGATGGTAAAAAAATCTGCTCACTCGGCCTGCGTATTCGCAAAGGCTGCTCGTTCCATGGTTTAGCGCTCAACGTCAACATGGATCTCTCTCCGTTTCTGCGTATTAACCCATGTGGTTATCAGGGAATGGAAATGGTTCAAGTGAGCAATTTAGGTGGACCGACTCGTATCGAAGATGTCGAGCAACAACTCATAAAAGAACTCGTCAGCCTGTTCGGTTACGAGGAAGTAGAATTCAGCACAGAAGCACCTGTCATAGGTAAATAGAGCATGAGCAAACCGATCCAAATGGAAAAAGGCGTTAAATATCGTGACGCCGACAAAATGGCATTAATTCCAGTTAAAAACATGCCTGCGGAGCAGAAACAAGTGCTGCGTAAACCGGAATGGATGAAAATCAAACTGCCAGCAGACAGCCAACGCATTCAGGACATCAAGGCCGCAATGCGTAAGAATAACCTTCACTCTGTATGTGAAGAGGCGTCTTGCCCTAACCTGGCCGAATGTTTCAACCACGGCACTGCAACCTTTATGATTCTGGGTGCTATCTGTACCCGCCGCTGCCCATTCTGTGACGTTGCCCATGGCCGCCCTTTGACTCCTGATGCAGAAGAGCCAAAGAAACTGGCCCAAACAATCAAAGACATGAAGCTGAAATACGTGGTGATCACTTCGGTTGACCGTGATGATCTACGTGATGGCGGCGCTCAGCACTTTGCCGACTGTAACCGTGAAATTCGTGCCCTGAACCCAGAGATTCGCATTGAAACTTTGGTTCCGGATTTCCGTGGCCGTATGGATGTGGCGTTGGATCTACTAAAAGATAACCCGCCAGATGTGTTCAACCACAACCTGGAAACGGCACCGCGCCTGTACCGTAAAGCTCGCCCTGGTGCGAACTACAAATGGTCGCTGGAACTGCTGCAAAAATTCAAAGAGATGCACCCAGAGGTTCCGACCAAATCTGGCCTGATGATGGGCTTGGGTGAGACCAAAGAAGAGATCATTGAAGTGCTGAAAGATCTGCGTGCACACGGCGTGACTATGCTGACGCTGGGTCAGTACCTGGCACCGAGTCGTCACCACCTTCCCGTTGAGCGCTATGTTCCACCAGCTGAGTTTGATGAACTGAAAGACATCGCGCTGGAACTGGGCTTCACTCACGCCGCTTGTGGCCCGTTTGTCCGCTCTTCTTACCATGCAGATATGCAAGCGAAAGGTCTGGAAGTGAAGTAATCACTTACTCGATTGAACGAAAGCCGGCGACTGCCGGCTTTTCTTTTATCTGCGGTGAGCAGATGCTCAACAAGCGTGTAGCACTTTTTGTACTGGTATCAGAAAAGCAGTGCCAGCCTTCACTCCCACCAGCATCAACTTGAGGTTGATAGCTAAAATGGTCTAAACTTTGGGCTAACTACCCAAAACTACTCGGAATTATAGGTAGCAAGCTGACATAACACTGTTGGTAAACCGTTAAATCCGAACAAACGGGATATGCGTCTCGCACCATAAGGATCAAAATAATGAAAAAACTGAGCCTGCTGGCCATGCTGGCAGTAGCCGTCGCGTCTGGTTGTTCATCCAATACTACGCAAGACAACTTCCGTGAAGCCTCTTTCGAACTGTGCAATACCGAAGTAAGCATTTACTCAGTCAGTGATGATGGCAAAGTGCGAATCGTGTGCGCCGACGGCGCTAAATTTGCGCTTCAGAGTGAGAATACGCTGGAGACCATGCGTCAGATTAATATCGATTACTGTGACGGTGAAGGATTGGGTAAATTCAGCGAGAGCAGCAGCTACTACCTGTTCAAATGTAAATCCGGCACCCTGCTCAGCATCGCGAAATAAAAAAGGCCTGCATTGCAGGCCTTTTCCGTTATTCGATTCCGCTTATGCGTAAACTGGCAGGCGCTTACAGATATCCAGAACTTTCTGTTTCGTCGCTTCAATCACCGCTTGGTCATTGATGTTGTCCAGAACGTCACACATCCAGTTTGCCAGATTCTTCGCGTCTTCTTCAGTGAAACCACGACGAGTGATAGCCGGCGTACCCACACGAATACCAGAAGTCACAAATGGGCTACGTGGATCGTTTGGCACTGAGTTTTTGTTTACGGTGATGTTTGCTGCACCCAGCGCGGCATCCGCTTCTTTACCCGTGATGTCTTTGTCGATCAGGTCAACCAGGAACAGGTGGTTTTCAGTACCGTTTGATACGATCTTGTAGCCACGCTCTTGGAACTGAGCAACCATCGCTTTTGCATTTTTTACAACGCGCTGTTGGTAAGCTTTGAATTCAGGTTCCATCGCTTCTTTGAACGCTACCGCTTTACCCGCGATAACGTGCATCAGAGGACCACCCTGACCGCCAGGGAATACTGCTGAGTTCAGCTTTTTGTACATCTCTTCGCCAGCGTTTGACAGGATCAAACCGCCACGTGGACCAGCCAGTGTTTTGTGCGTTGTTGTCGTAACAACGTGTGCGTAAGGGATTGGCGTTGGGTAAACACCCGCCGCAATCAGACCCGCAACGTGTGCCATATCAACAAACAGGTAAGCGTCGACTTTATCTGCGATTTCGCGCATGCGTTTCCAGTCAACGATTTGCGAGTACGCTGAGAAACCACCGATGATCATCTTAGGTTTGTGCTCAAGTGCCAGCGCTTCCATTTCGTCGTAGTTGATTTGGCCCGCTTCGTCGATACCGTAAGGAATAACGTTGTAGTGTTTACCAGAGAAGTTCACAGGTGAACCGTGAGTCAGGTGACCACCGTGTGCCAGGCTCATACCCAGAACCGTATCGCCAGGATTCAGCAGAGCCATGTACACCGCGCTGTTTGCCTGAGAGCCTGAGTGTGGTTGTACGTTAGCGTATTCACAGCCGAACAGTTTACACGCACGGTCAATCGCCAGAGATTCAGCTTTGTCGACGTACTCACAGCCGCCGTAGTAACGCTTGCCTGGGTAACCTTCAGCGTATTTGTTTGTCAGCTGAGAACCTTGCGCTTCCATTACACGTGGGCTGGTGTAGTTTTCTGAAGCGATAAGCTCAATGTGTTCCTCTTGGCGAAGAGTTTCTTCTTGGATTGCTGCGAATAGCTCCGCATCGTAATCAGCGATATTCATATCACGCTTTAGCATCTGTATCTCCTGACTCAGATTTATCTGAAATTAGCTAAAAACCACACAATGACCCAACGCAAACGTTTTCGTCACCTCTTTGGCGCGCATTCTACATAATTTGATCTTCATCATAAAGCCCAAATTGCAGAAAATATCATGCAGTTTTTTCATAGTGACTGACGAAGTATTTCATCCCGAGGGGTTCAGGCAGATCCTACCTCATCAAAGTGTCAATTTTATGCTTTACACCCTGTAAAGCGGCAATTACATAGGTTTACCTCAATTTCGCTTCACTAGCTACCGAAAATGTCCGCTTTTCATTACTATGCGCGCCATTCTCAGCCTTTAATTTATATATTTGATGGAAAAACACACACGCAAAGAGGACTGGATTGCGATCCTGACTGGCACCTTTCTGGTTGCACAAGGCGTTTTCTTTCTGCAGGCAGGTCAATTATTGACTGGCGGCACAGCCGGACTGGCACTTTTGATGACCCATTTTCTGCCTTGGTCGTTTGGCTGGCTCTATTTTATTGCTAACTGCCCATTCTATTTATTAGCCTGGAAACGCTTTGGCCGCCATTTCGCAGTCAACACCGCCATTTCTGGTGCTCTGGTCGCACTTTTTACTGACCATTTGTCGATGTTTATCACTTTCGACAATATCAACGAAGTTTACTGCGCCCTATCTGGCGGACTGCTGATGGGACTGGGCATGTTAATTCTGTTCCGTCATCGCGCGAGTTTAGGCGGATTTAACGTGCTGTGTCTGTTTATTCAGGACAAATTCGGCATTTCCGTCGGCAAAAGCCAGATGGCGATCGACTGCCTGATTCTGTTGGTGTCGTTCTTCTTCGTATCACCTTGGATCATTCTGCTGTCGATTTTTGGTGCCATCGCACTCAACCTTGTGCTGGCGATGAACCATAAACCAACTCGCTATACTGTGACCTACCATCGCTAACCGCTTTACTTACAGAGTCAAAAAAGCCCGCCGAAGCGGGCTTTTTAATTATTCGTGGGTTTGACGCGATTTGACGTCGTAGCCCAGCTCGCGGTGCAGCTCGGCTTCGATATGCCCCGGCGCTTGTGTCGAGCGAGATATCAACTGGTACATCGCCGGAATGACAAACAGCGTCACCAAGGTTGAAAAGCCCATACCGAAGAAAATCACCGTACCGACGGATATGCGGCTTTCATAGCCCGCTCCGGTAGAGAGGATCAGCGGCACTGACCCTGCCAGCGTGGTGAACGCCGTCATCAGAATCGGACGCAGGCGCCTTGCCGATGCATCCACAATTGCTTTTTCGAACGCCAAACCTCTGTCTCGCAGCTGGTTGGCAAATTCAACAATCAGAATACCGTTCTTGGTCACCATACCAATCAGCATGATCATACCGATCTGGCTATAGATGTTCATCCCCTGCCCCATAAGCGTCAGGCCAATGAAACCACCAAACACGCCCATCGGTACGGTAAACATCACCACCAGCGGGTTGATAAAGCTTTCAAACTGCGCCGCCAACACCAGATAGGCCACCAGCAAAGCCAAGGCAAATACGATAGCCACGCTCGACTGGTTCTCTTTAAAGTCTTTCGATTCACCGGAATAGCTGACCGAGATGTCACTTGGCAGCACTTCCAAGGCTTTTTGATCAAGAAAATCCAGCGCTTGTCCCAGTGTATAACCGTCTGCGAGGTTGGCAGTAATCGTGATCGCTTTCTGCTTGTTGTAGTGCGCAAGGCGAATCGAAGATGCGACTTCCTCAATCTTGGTCACCGTATCAAGCGTCACCAGATCGCCGGAAGCCGTACGCATGTATATCTGCGTCAGATCCGCTGCGTTATTAAAGCTGTTTTCATCACCACGCAGATACACATCGTACTCTTCACCTCGGTCGATAAACGTCGTTACGCTCTTACCACCCAGCATCACTTCCAACGTATCGGAAATATCCTGCACACTGATGCCCAGTTCCGCTGCACGCTGACGATCAACAGTGACCACCAACTCCGGTGTTTTCTCCGAATAGTTGATATCTACGCCTGTCATCATTGATGATTTGGCCGCTTCGGCTTCCAGCAGCTCCGCCCAGTGTCTTAACTCGTTGTAATCTGAACCACCGAGAACAAATTGCACTGGCTCATTGGAACCACCGCGGAATCCCGGCATAAACGGAATCACGCGCACATCCGGAATACCCGCCAGCGCTTTACGCACTTTACCCAGCGCTTCCTGAGCCGTGACACTGCGTTCATTCCAGTCGTCCAGAATCATGATCACAAAGCCAGTCTGGTCACCCGCATTGCCCCCAAACGCCGGAGATTGAATGCTAAACGACTTGAGGAAGCCTTTGCCAAGCATTGGCATCAGCCGCTCTTCAACCAAATCCATGTTGGCAGCCATGCGGTTATAACTGGTGGCATCAGCGCCGCGGACAAATGCGAAGATCACCCCACGGTCTTCCGATGGCGTCAGCTGCGCAGGCACCATCTGATTGAGTCCGTAACTGCCGCCGACACACGCCAGAATCACGACTGGCGCGGCCCATTTCCATTTCAGCGCTTTTTGTAATGCCGCGCGATAACCGCTTTCCAGCTTACCGAACAGAAAATCGACCGCCTTGTTAAAGCCGTTCGGCTTCACGTTCGCTCTGAGGATTTTACTGCCCAAAACTGGCGTGAGCGTCAGTGCAATCAGCGAGGAGAAGATCACCGACATCGCCAGCAGCACCGAGAATTCGGTAAACAGCAACCCGACCATACCGTCCATAAACGAGATCGGCAAAAACACCATCACCAGCACTAACGTAGTGGCAATCACCGCAAAGCCGACTTCACGCGCGCCTTTGTAGGCCGCCATCAAAGGCTTTTCGCCCTGCTCAATGTGGTGATAAATGTTTTCCATCACGACGATCGCATCGTCAACCACCAGGCCGATGGAGAGGATCAAAGCCATCAGGGTGATAAGGTTGATGGAGAAACCAAAATAATACGCAGCGATAAAGGAGGAAATCAGCGATACGGGCACAGTAATGGCCGGAATCAATGTCGCTCGGGCCTGGCCAATAAAGATGTACAGCACCAGGATCACCAGCCCGCCAGTAATAAACAGTGTGCTGTAGACCTCCTCTATCGAACGCTCGATAAATACGGTGGAGTCATAATCGATGGCTAAACGTGTCCCTTTCGGCAGGAACTTTTGAATCTTGTTCACTTCTTCATGTACGCGTTTGGCAACATCCAGTGGATTGGCGTCCGACTGCGGCACAATCCCCATACTGACGTTTACCACACCATCACTTTTGAAGGTCGAGTTCTCGTTCTCTGCGCCAATGAACACATCGGCGACATCTTTCAGGTAAATTGAGGTACGATCGCTGGCGTGTTTCACCACCAGATACTGAAAATCACGAGGAGTACGATACGTTCGAGCTGTGCGGACGGACATCACGGTGGAATCGTTGCGCACTTCACCGCCCGGACTTTCAATATTTTCCCGGCGCAGTGCACTGGAAATATCCGCGGTTGTCACTCCGCGACCGGCCATCAGTTCGGGCTTCAACCGTACATACATCACTTTGTACAGACCACCGGAAATATCAACCGAGCTGACGCCGGAGATCAGACTGAACCGGTCCGCCAATACGCGTTCGATATAATCGGTCAGTTGAGTTCGGTCCATCACCGAAGAACTGAGGTTGATGTAAACCGACGCTTCCCCTGAGCCATTATTTTTAAACACCTGCGGATCATCCGCTTCATCCGGCAGGTTGCGCTGCGCTCTGGCGACCGCATCGCGCACATCACTCACGCCAGTATTGAGGTCATAACCCAGTTCAAACGTAATGGTGATCCGCGAACTGCCGTTGCGGGTGACCGAAGAAATTTCATCGATACCACTGATCCCGGCCAACTGATCTTCCAGCACTGACGTGATCTGGTTTTCAATGATCGTGGCCGAAGCGCCATCGTAACGAGTGGTGACGGACACCACCGGACTTTCAATGTCCGGCATTTCCCGCACCGATAATTTAGAAAAAGAGACGAAGCCAAACACGCACAGCAGCATACTGAGCACAACAGCGGCGACTGGTCTCTTTACGGAGACGTCAGACAACCACATTATTGCTTACCTTTTTCAAGCGGTTGACCGGAAGTATCCACTTCAGTCACCGTTGCGCCATCGCGCATGTTGACGATGCCCTGCACCACAATCTGCTGACCAATATTGAGGCCATCTTCAATGACAACTTCATTTTCAATACGGGCACCCAGATGCACTTCGGTGCGGGTCGCTTTATGGTTGTCACCGACCACGTAAACAAAACGTTTAGTGCCCGAGTATTCGAGTGCCTGCACAGGAATAATAGGCGCGCTGATCGGTTCAAAGTCGAGTTTGGCTGAAATCAGCATGCCCGGCTTAAGTAAACGCTCTTTGTTGTTAAAATGAATGCGCACCCGCAGATTGAGCGTTTCCTGATTGATACGTGAATCAATCCCTACCACGCTGCCTTCAAACACTTGGCCGGGCCAGGCGTTGGTTTCTCCCAGCACTTTCATGCCACGTTTGATTTTCGACAGGTAACGTTCAGGAACTTGTAGGTCAAGTTGCATCAAAGAGAGATTATCCAAGGTCAGCAACTCATTCCCGGCACTGACCATTTTACCCCGGCTAAAATCAATGAAGCCGACCGTGCCATCAAACGGAGCCGTGATGCGAAGATCGTCCAGATTCGCTTTTGCGGCATCCAAACGCGCCTGAGCAATTTCTACACTGGCTTTTTGCGCATCGATTTCAGTTTGGGTAATCGCATTGCGTTTGACCAAACGCTCGAACTCGGTCAGTTTACGTTGTTCATCACGCAGATAGGCGTTGGCTTCATTCACTGCGGCACGTGACTTATCGTCATTTAATTGCACCAACAATTGGCCTTTTTTCACCTGCTGATTGGCCCGGACAGCAATCGTATCGACTTTACCCGTCACTTCCGGTGAGATGTTGACGGATTGTTCGGCCTTAAGTTTACCGACCAAAGAAAGGGTTTGCGAAACCTGGTGCGTCTGCACAGATTCAATCACCACAGGAATCGCTTTGGCAGCGCCGGCGGCGAAGGCTACTGGATAGAAAAATGTAGCCGCCAGCGTTACAGAGAAAAGTATTGTTTTTTTCATAGTAAGGTTCAGAAAAGAGGTCACTTTTTATATTGTAACCCCTAATCTTTTTTTTGAACGTCAAGGAACGTAAAGATAGGGCTGAAACTGTAAGTAACACTGTGATTTACTCCAGCAAAACGCTAATTTATTGGCTTCTTTGACGAAAAAGGCAGCATTCAATTCAAAAAGACAAAAAAAGGGTTTACAGAGGGAGCGAGTTTGATAAGATGCGCTCCGCACTTGAGTGATGCGTTGGGAAAACGTCGCTTAAGTATAAAAACACCCTGGAGGGGTTCCCGAGTGGCCAAAGGGAGCAGACTGTA
>ERZ1673961.141-NODE-141-length-37222-cov-13.072376_pt1 | contig 37222 bp, 30 predicted proteins | sample MGYA00580189_ERZ1673961 | MGnify/ENA primary metagenome ERZ1673961 (study PRJEB41334, sample SAMN05608105) | rock metagenome | biome: terrestrial subsurface; feature: shale formation; material: shale | place: USA: Pennsylvania ... | reverse complement strand
ATCTCTCACTCACCGCCACATTCTTGAAGAAAGACGTCCTAGGACGTCTTTTTTTTGTACTTTTAATATTATAAAATCAATGAGTTATATTTCAATGGAGTCTAGGGAAGTGCTATTGCATCCATGATTCTTTGTAATACTTTTGCGTTTGGTATTACTTAGCTAGATCAAAGGATATTACTTAATAGTAATATTCTAAGTTCGACAAACAGGTTTTGAGTGCCTGAAATGGAGCAATATCTAAAACTTACACTGGTTTAAGTTATTGATATAAATGACTATGTTGTGATTTAGTAATACTTTTAGCGTTTTGGCGAGTTTACTTGAATTACCAAAAATCTGGTATTACATTTTGCTCAAATGTGAACTATGGAACTCGTTTAGACAGAGAAAGCGGAGACTGTGTGGATAAGCATACTCCGCATGCATCTTTGAGACTACTTATTGGTTTTGTTCTCAGTTATTTCCACCTCATTATTTTTGAGAGCTATTCGCTGCTCTAATCTAGTAAACGCATTATCTACATCATCTTTGTCTTTTCTGAAGCTGTTAGCATGTAGAGTTGTAGTAAGTTGCTCATAAGACAGCTTCATGAGTTGATATGATGTGAACTTTCCATCCAGCGTCACAAGCTCTTGCCGGACGACCTCAAAGCCCTGCATTGGAATTTCGGCTACCAGTGAGTCGATCAATTGCGTGTACTGCTCTGTCGTACCTGTTGATGAATCACGCAAATAGCTTTGTTCATTGCCTGATAGTTCCTGCCCTAGAGACTTGGCAAGCTCGTATTGCGCGTTAAAACCAGACTTTTTTAATGGCCAACTGCAGTTTTGAGCTTTCACCAACCCCCGACCTCGTAAACGCCTGTAGCGTCCGTTTAGGTGGGTTGATCACCCATCGGGGAACCGAAGCAAGAACAGCTTGTGCCTTTTCCTGCTCCACTTCATTTTTGGTGGCCTGTGCCTCAAGTTGATCTTTGGTTATCTCGGCAGCAGTTTGAGGGGTTGATGCGCAGCCGACCAGCGTCAGTGACGACAATGCGACCGCTATTAACGTGTTTTTTTGCATGGATCTTTCCTTTGTATGTATTGACTACTTTGTTGTATCACGTATTCCAAATTTCCAAACTTAACGGGATTACTCGATGTCAGCGATCAGCTCTTTATCCACCTCTCCGAGCGATTTTTGTACTTACTGTGTTTTCACTGCCCGTTAGTAACAAGAAGCGAGCTGAGTTGGCCAAGGTGTTAGGCGCGGTCGCTGCTTTTGTCGATGACTTTAGTTCGGGGTGCATACTCAAGTAACGCTCACATATTGATACTTCTTGAATGAGATAGTTCGCATTTAGCAATGACGGATATTTTTCGCGCAATGACGAGATTTCTTGTTCGAACTGGCGCATTGCCATTTTTGTCTTGACCATTACGTGAGTTATCCTTGTTTGACTGTGACACAGTAGTGGCGCTGTCCGTTTTGAACGCGATACCCCGAAGAGACAGTGCTTACGCGCGGTACTTTGTGCCGGCTGGTCAATTCCACCTGCTCAGTAATAACGTCCGTGGTTTCAACGTTATGGTGACTCTCTGTAGTGACTGTTTTGAGTTCGGTTCTTGCGTTGACCTCAACCCCCAACTCATGAGCCAGTTGCCCTTTTGCCAAGGCTCTCGCAATCGTTTCATCCTTGATTGCATTACCGCTATCAGGCACACAGGCCGAGCCGCTAAGTTCTTGAGCAAAGGCTGATGTAGTCATCAATAAAACGCATAACCAGACGCTATGCTTCATGATTTACATCCTTCCAAATTTCGAGTTTGGCACCATAATCATCTTTGATTCCAAGGAGGTGATTTGCTCAAGCTCACTTTGAGTCAATCCTTTGATGATCACTGGATTATGGTGACGCTTACCGTCCACATTCGATCCCAGCATTGCATTGTTTTTTGAATCGTTAGAGAACTGAAATGCATAGTCTTCCCCAGAGAAAAAGTGTGTCTTTCCAGAAATAGGAAGATAACCGGCCTTGCTCGCAGCTTTTATCTCAATGGCTACTGTATGGCTTGTCATGTAGTCCAATAAATCGGCACTGTAGGCTTTTTTCTTTTCGTCGCTAACGTTTTTGTATCGCGGGAAACCGAGCGTATAAGGTGGGTAATACCTTTTGTTCTCAAACGTGTAGAAGAAGTTTGAGGTTACATTTCTAACTGGACTCATCGGGATGTTCCACGCGACTGGCACATGAATATCGTATGTGCCATCACTGTTCTTTTTGAACTTTGGATTGCCGAGTGTGATTTCTGTTTGAGACTTGAAATAACCAAACACATCTCGAACAATGGCTTGTTTGGCCAGGTCGTAATCTTGGCCTGCAATCATCGCCAGTTGAAACAGTGTCACCTGCTCAAAGACTTTCTTCGCGGCGACACGGTTGCTATCCAACTTAGCCAGTACCGCATCACGCTCAGCGAGCAAGTCCGTTCTGGCGCCCTCATTAATCTTTTGCGTAAGGTTGAGCACTTCATTGCGAAGTCTCTGATTGTCTCTTTCAAGTGCGTCCATTTTTGCTTTGCGTTCGGGGTCGCTCTTTAGCTTCGCCAAGCCATCTTGAATCGCTTCTTTGGATAGCTTTATCTTGGCCTCGGTGTCGAGCACTACACTTCCGCTTCCATTGATAGATTGGCTGTCTCTGCGCTCGATGACCTCGAGAAATCCGGCAGTAAGAACGCGCACTTGTTGTTTAGTTATTTTTGGGTTTGATATATGAAGTTCAGATTCGACATACGTTCCAGCGTAATCGGATGCCGCCTTTTTCGCTTGCTCGAGCGTTAGCTCTTTCGCGCTGGTTAATGTGTCGTTATCACCAAGCACATAACGCTCATTCACCTTTAACGTTATGTAATCGTCACTTTCAGAAACCAAACAAACAGCGGCTTGGGCCGAGAACGAAAGGCTAACCAAACACGCTAACAGTGTTTTATTCATCACTTATACTCGATCTTGTTAGTTGTTCCGATACCAATGCGAATCCAGTCCCATTGCTGCACAGGCTGTACACAACAAGACATCGCCATTGTTTGCAATGATAAGTTCAAGGTTTGGGCGCGTGATTCGACTATCTTGACCTGCCCCCATAAGTAGCGTCACCTTATCACCAGAGACTTTGACGGGCTTTTCCATGCTTTCTTGGTCGATTATTAACGTTGCACTGCCGCTATCAAAAGCCAACATTGCCCCACTATGCCGCTCGACATATTCACCGGTAATGATTGCCTCGTTAAACACATCGTTTAGCGCATTCGATGGCGGTTGGACGGTATCAGGGTTACACCCCGATACCGCCAATAAGCTCACCAACAAAGACAGGCTATTCAGGCTTGATGAACTCATACCTTTTGCCTTGTGTGTAGATGACGGGTAAGACCTCGGAATAGTCGGCATAGGTCTTGTTATCATACTTTGCCTGAGGCATTGCCGATGTGTAGATATAGAAACCTTTCGGTAGACGCTTTGTGATGTTTTTATAGAGCTCTTCTGTTGGGATGTCATTACCACTTTCGACACTGAAAATTAAGTGTGTAGGCAATTGTATAAGTCGATTTTTTGGTAACTTTGTTTCTTTTTTTATGCCATAAGTGTAAAAGTCCCCACTTGAGCCATCAATTGATTGATCGACTCGCGTCAATAGGTTTTGTTTTGTTTTGGAGACTTAACCTGAAATCCCCCCATTAGGTATTCTTTCCCACCTTTATTAACATAGAACACCTTACCTCTCTCACCTATTGTTTTTAGTCGGGCTTCACCATAATGATTTAACTCTTCCAAAACTGCCGAGTTAATAGAGTCGAGAATGTACTGCTGTGCTTCCAGTTCGTTAACGAACTGAGTAGCATCCACTTCAATAATCCATCATTCCAGCATAGTGGTCGCGCTCAGCAAGATTAGCGGCAGCACCACCAGCAATGTCGATGACTCCAGTGAGATCGAGAGTTAGAAGCTTTAGGCCACCAAACAACATAGATGTGTCGCCACCATTTCTAGCGCGACCTATTGCTAACGTAATGTCGTCTTTCTCTTGTTGAGTAAAGTCGCGTAGAGGGCTGTTATTGCGTGTCAAAAGAGTCTGATTGGCGACGTGAAGGGCGTAGCTGTTTTCTTCCGAAAATGGCACAGGATTTACTGGCTCTGGTTTAGCAGCACAACCACTCAAAACCGCAAGTATAGAAAGTGTGGCTGTAATTGATTTAATGTTCATCATAATAAAGTTTCCGTTCCGTAAATGATTGATAATTTGATTCTATCAGTCATTATTAATTTCCAAAATTACTATTAGTTGTCAATGGATTCCATCTTGATTCCACGATTCTGGGCCTATAAATTTTCGTTATCCTATGTCTTAGACCTATAATCTCGTACAGGTTGGACTTTTATCGAATCAATCTATTTATTCAGCTTTGTGTTGCTGGAAGGGGGAGTCTGGATTTGCGCTTTTTGCTTTGTCTATTATTAAAATATGCCACTTTATGCTAATGTTAACATTGATAATTGGCGCAGTAGTTATATAGCGAGAGTGATTATCCGCTCTCACAATAATGTATTTAAAGGAAGGCTTATATATGAAAGCCGGGGCATTAATATATTTAGGAATGTGCGTAGGATTTCTTGTGCTTTTGTTCGTAATTGGATGGCCTATTGTTTGTTATCTTTTAAAAAAGTACAATCTAGATTGAACATTTCAAAGCAAAGAACAAAATTGTACTACAAACCATATCACTTTTAATATTTCGTCTTTAACTGTCGTGATCTTTTCTCATCTCATTCAATTTTTTCTCTAAATAACTAGCTATACGCTCTGCATTAATTAAAAATAAGCCAACTGAAATCATCAGAAAAAGATATCCATACGCTATCCAGTTTAGCCATAAAGGTGTTTGCGGACTCACAAGAATCCCTACAATAATGAAGGCTATTGATGTGCTTAGCACTTGAACAATCATCTTTGTATCCTCTGAATCTAGCATGCCCTTTAATAGGATATCATTAGATTCAAATCTCCAAAATCTTGTGCCATCAACATTTAAATGATTGATATTACTTAAAGTATTACATCATATTCTCGATGTCCAGGCTTAGCTTTGCACTAGCGTTCTACCAATTAGATCTTAAAAGTGTTATTTCGCTCGCATTTATTGTCTTTCGAAGATTAGTTTAGCGCGTCAATCACCAGTTTATACTCCGCCACTTATTGTTAATGATTAAATTATTAATAATATTTATCTTATTAATCAATAGGATGTGGTTTTTGTTGATTTAATTTTTGTGGTCTTGATCACGAATTTAGGATTTTTAGCTCCTAGTTGTAGCCTAGGTAATACGAATGGTGAAAGAGGAGTCGGATTCAATATGGCGGTGAGAGCAACCAATAAATTGACCTATCAAAAATGCAAAAGGTGAAGAGAAAAGTTGCAGGCTTTCAGATGGGGGCGGCTTGTACCTTCATGTTAAACCGAATGGAAACAAAACGTGGGAATTTAGATATATACGAACAAGCACGGGTCGACCTTCAATTATGGGGCTTGGAAGCTTTAGGCTGGTGAGTTTACTTGAGGCGAGAGCAAAGGCTTTGGAGCTGAGCAAATTAGTTCATGCGGTTGTCGATCTACAACTTATGAAGGCCGAAGAGAAAGCCGCTCGTGATAAGGAAAATTCGATGACTTTCTTCGTGGTGGCTGAGATGTGGAGAGATTCAAAAGTAAACAGGCTTAAACCTAAAACAATTCAAGGCAATTGGAGAAAACTAGAACTTTATATCTTTCCTGAACTAGGCAGCTTACCTATTTCTATGCTCACAGCACCAATGGCGATTAACACATTACGCCGCCTTGAAAAGCTTGGAAGGCTAGAGACGGTAAAACGTACAGCACAACTGCTGAATGAAATCATGAATTATGCGGTTAACTACGGTTTGATTCAGACAAACCCCCTTATCGGTATTCGTGATGTATTTCAGAAACCAATCGTGACTCACATGGCAGCGCTTAAGCCTGAAGAAATATCTGAGCTAGTCCAGCGAGTAGCTACTGCCAATATCCAAACTACGACTCGTTGTTTAATTGAATGGCAACTCCATACCATGACTAGGCCCAATGAAGCTGTCGGTGCTCGATGGGATGAAATCGACCTAGAACGCAAGCTTTGGATATTCCAGTTAGTCGCATGAAGATGAAGCAGGTGCATGAAATCCCTTTAACTAAGCAGACGATTGCATTTAGATGCTATCAAACCTATCAGTGGCCACAGAGATTTTATATTTCCTTCTGTACGCGATCCTAAGAGACATACAGATTCAGAAACAATCAATAAAGCTTTAGGAAAAATGAGTTTCAAGGGGCGTACAACTGCACATGGATTACGCTCGTTAGCATCAACAACGTTAAATGAGCAGGGTTCTGATTCTGACGTAATCGAAGCCGCTTTAGCACATCAACAACGGAATAGAATTCGAGCTGCTTATAATCGCACTAAATACTTGGATAAGCGTAGAGAGCTTATGAAGTGGATAGATATAGGCGTCGGGATCGAAATGAAAAGACAAACTATCAACTTTCGTTGGAATTCCATGGTTCTTCATTTCGTATTAGATGGATTCGCATTATTTTTGTTAAGAATAATCAGAGAATCACTAGGTTAGCTAAACCGATAGTGGCACCAAGAAATAATAAGTATTGTCTTTCCAAGTTCAAGCATGCTGAATCTTGGGAAATGGAATTGATAGAAAGTATGAGGAGGTTCTATATCCGGTTAGGGTTAAAAAAGCTGCCCTAATGAAGGCTCATCAAAATATTTTAAAAGCGAGCAAGTTCCTCAATGTTGATATTGAGACATCCACATCAAAACAGAGAGTTCAACCAACAAGTGAATCTATTTCCAAATATAAAAGTAAATATGTCTAGTGCTTTCTTTTAAGACGTAATCATACAAAGGGGTTTTTATACTAAAAGTAATTACTAAGCTATTCAGTGTGTTTATTAGCTCTAATGACAATCATGATGAGTCAAAACAAGAGCTAAGGACTATAAAGGTAACTACCCAGAAGAAAGAAGAGGAATTCCAATACTCTCAACAGATGTGATTTTATCGAAGTTTGATAGTTATATAAGAGAGATTCGCGAGTCGAGTGGGTTAAAATTTCATGAGTTTGATCAGTATATATTGCCAGTTATAACCAGTGTTATATCACGAGTTAATCTCCTACCAGCATCAGAATATCATCATCATAGTGGTCCTGGCGGGTTAATTTGTCATTTATTAGACGTAACTAAGCGTGCAGTAAAAAGGGCACAGCTCTCGCATTTTTCATCGTCTACTGGAAATTTTCATGCCGGTCAGAGATCCGTTAGTTTTAGGGTCGCTGCGGTAATATTGGCCAGTGTGAATCATGATATAGGAAAAATTGCTACTGATATGGTTGTTTCAAATGGACAGCAAGGAGATTGGAAAAGAACATGGTGCCCGCTGGGTAACCTGCCTTTGGAAGAGTGGGCTACAGAGAACAATGTTGATGAAGTTTTCGTCGCTTGGAGGAAAAATCGACACAACGATCATAAACAAGCATCTGTAGCTCTCTCGATGATGACCATTCCAGCAGAAACATGGGGTTGGATTTCGCACTGTCTGGAGGGGCAAGATATTTGTATTGAGCTATGGAATGCGATATCGGGCTCAGGCGATGATAACCAAGTTCAGGCTATAGTAAGTCAAGCGGACAGTTCATCGGTTAAGTTCAATCTTTCGTACCAGCACCCAAGTTGGAGTTTAGAACCCATTAGAAGAGCGACCTTTCAACTTGTTCAAAAATTTACTATGCACTTGGTCTCGATCGGACAGTGGGAGGTCAACCAAGTAGGTGGTGTATTGTGGTACATCGACCATGAACTTTATATCTCCTGGAATAGGGCGGTAGCTGAATTGAGAGAGCATTTAGATGATATAGAGTACTCTGTTCCCAAGAGACCTGTGGCTTTGGCTAAAGCGTTAATTGAAGAGGGATTTGCAGACTCTAATGGTGATGAAATATATTTCGACATTTGTCCAGAAGTTTTAGGTACTCCTGAGAATCCGGTTAGATTGAAGTGTTTGAAGGTTGCTGATGCATCATATGTATTCCCGGAAGTTGAAAGAATCTGTTCGATAAAGCAGCACCAGATAAGTTCAAAGATTGATGTACCGAAAGGAAACAACCCCATTTTTGAACGTCAGGTTGGCTTTAGCACGAGTGATTCAGGCATCGATATCTCACCCGAATATAAGACCGGAGAAGTCAGTAAAGCGCCAAATGAAAGTTACATAGCATCCAAGAGAAATACTCAGACAATTACTACTTATCTGGTCGAAAATGGCTTTCAAGCATCTCCGGATGGAATTATAACACTCTCTCAGGCAGATGTTGAAACCGCAGTAGATTTACTAGTAACCTCAGGAATTACTGGCATCACTGAGGTCAGCGCATACTCGAAACTGAAATCTTGTAAGAAAGTGGTGTTTGTGTAACTAGCTTATTGTCTAAAATGATACTTTTAAGAGACCACTTAAACTTTCGTATGCTCACGTTAGTGGGGGTTTAAGTGGCGAATAGATAAGCTGTTTATTTGTATCAGTTCTGACTAGGAAAACAATCTGTTAGCTCAAGGTGTTGTTACTTAACTTTACATTACGTGGTGGCTATATGAACAGTTTGATTAGAAAACTCTCAATAATTGAAAACTTACTGTATTTACTAGTCATACTTCTTGTTATTAAGGTGTTGTTTTTCCAATGAAACTTCAGAGAGTTGGCCTCCAGCTTTCTGCGATGACTTAAAGCGTAGGTGGGAGCCACTTCTTTAATACACAAAGATTTGGTGGTTTGACCGTTCTAGATTACATGTGAACTTATAGGGAGCTAGTAACCTTTGACTCTGCGGGTGCAGTTATTCATCGGGGTAACGGTGAGCTGTAGCTCCTTTTCCCACTCCTTCATATGCAACGACACTGAGAGATTGATTACTATCTAACGACTTATGTACCTCATCCGCGATGTAGTTTGCTAGTAGTTCTATCGTAGTATCGGATTCTATGATTTCGACTTCGGACTTTGGGATAGCGAGTTCAAACTTGCCTTGTGGTGCCACATAACTAAATCCATAGTGACTTTCGTCGTCAATACAACTAGCATGAGAGCTTAATGCCAGCTGTTTTACGCAAACTTTGTCCTCCAAAGAAGCTATGTAGATGTCCTCCCAACGTCTCGCGAATTGCTCCTCGCGCAGGGCATCTCTCTGGCCATTAACAATTAACTCAATTGCGGAGCGATGACCATGAGCAATACGTTGACAGTTCCCATCATGTTTTTTGAGGCCATGTGAATAGTGATAAAATGCTCCATCAATCTGCTCTGAACGCAAAGTGATAGTCAAGCCTTCCACATTATCCGGTAAGACCCCCATCAGCAGTTTAGAAATATGGTCAGTGACGGTATCAGTTGTGATCTCTTTTGCTTCGATGAAACAGTATGATTCTTCTGGACAATTCAAGTGGATACTTCTGTTCTCGCGTATGAGATCCACACACCTATAGCCTAGAGCTACATCACTTACGTTGATCATTGGACTATGCAGAGGGACGAGTAACCGATGGTCAACAAGTTGATCAACGAGGCATTTTATCTGTGATTTAACTTTACCAAAATCCAGTACCATACTCATTTCATTGAGTTGGCCTGTTAGAACAATATCTAAAATCCAACTTTCACCCACCATACCTCGTTTAGAACAAAGATACGAAGCATCGATGACCGTTAGCGCTTTGACAAATAGATTCAAAATAAGACCTTAATGATGTTGATAGCCATTTTTCAATGAGAGTCAGTATACCCCAAAGCTTACCTATTGTGTGGTCCTTTATAGGGAGCAATATGTTTCAAGGAGTGGGGCGCATAGACTTTTTACACACCAAAATGTTTTTATAGACCAAAATACTGGAATCGGCGATGAATTAGGTGATAGCCTTAAGCGTGAGAACTCAAACTCTAGGGCCCTGCCTAGTGAAGAAAATGAGTTGGAACTATTACAATATTAGGGGATGTTCTGGAGATACTACAATGGATTCATACAAATTGAGTTTGATAACCTCTCGCTTGTTCCAGTATGAGGTGAGGCCATTTTTGATAGGTGTATCGAGCGGTCAAATCGTACCGCACATAGAATCTGAGTGCTGGGTGGGCCTAAAAAAGAAGGCTCAGAACAATCAAGTAACTGACACGGAGTTACGTGAAATGGTTGACATGTGTGGATACGAGCGGTTGGGAGTACTCTACGAGTTGATGGACTCACTCGATGAGTAAAATGAAGAGGAGAGAAGGAAGTTCCCCTTCTCTCTGAGTTGTTGGTTAGTTATTCGATGAAAATGGGATAGTCATTTCTCCAACCTTTACTAATTTCATATAGCCTCAAGATGTTGGTAGCAAATAACTGTTTTTCAGACGTAGTGTTTTGGAAGTCATTCCAACGTCTTGAATAAGGGAGAGCTTCGAGTTCAGGGTTGGCTTTGCCCTCTAAATCGTGGCTTCTGGCTACACCAAGAATCCAATAGCCTTTGCTGAAGTTGCACTTATCTTTCAACAGGTGTAGTTCTTTTTTGAAGAAGTCTGTAGAAGGTAGTTTATGTGTTAGAATTGACTCATTATCAACATTTTTATTTGGTGTTTGGAATGTTCTTAGCATATGCCTACAAAGATACGAAAATCCAATGATCGACGTACCGTGAGTGATGTATGTTCTTTTCATATCTCTCGACTTCAAAGCCCAGTCTTCCGCAAAGACCTCCGTCACAGCTTTCCAGAAGTTGACCAGAATTTGAACAAACTCCTCCCTCTTTTCGCAGTCTAGGTCCTGATATACTCTAACCCCAATTGTCTGCAATGCCTGACGTTTAACATTCATTACAAACTCTGTAATGGAAGACTCTGCGATTATGCCATCCTTATTACCATTTGATTTTATAAGCCCAACCAGTGGAGATTTTTCATTTTTGAACCCAAGCTCCTCGCAAATGGAAAGCGGGAAAGCTTTCTCAGCAAGTGCTGGTGGCTTGTATATATCATCGTATAGTGCCAGTGCGTTAAGCTGCACTGACGTTAGTGGTTTGCCTAAGTTAAGAATTAGGAACTGCTGTATATAGTCGTTTTCGTCTTCAGAAATAAAAATAGAAACCGGCAATGGGTATGTATCATGGTGGCTGTTCTTTACACCACCGGATCTTTGCTGGCCATCGACTATTGCCCCTGGAAGTTGGCTTGATGGCAGTTCAGGATCGTAAGGAACGATAAGGTGGCCAAATTCAGAGCCTTCAGCAATAGGCTCGAACACTACTGTATTATTAAATCCGATCACAAGGTTAGCTAAAATTGTTGAGTTCTTAGACTCAACGTAGTCTGTGATTGATTCTATATGCTTGGGAAGTTCGTTACGTTGGTATCCCTGAATGTACTCACCTTCACGAGTGATATGTACAATCTTAGCTACATCTCGAACTTTCTTACCTTCAACCCAACCTGTATAGACGGTTACACCGTTAACGTTCTCTTGTATTACTTTTATCTTCAGTGTTTCGGTCATTTTTCTTACTTCGATTGATATTGTAAGGACTTTATTATGCGATTCTTATGTTGCGTAACGATAGCTAAGTTGTGAATGCCCCTGCGTCGATTTGATTGGTTGGAGCGGAACAAGATGTTCATCAAACCGCCTTCACAGATGCCGCAACGGCAACTTCTCCAAGCACGCTGGTCTAAGAAAGCTCTATATTTCTCTTCATTGCGTTTAAGAGGACCTGCTTTCGTCGGAGTATAATTGGAGGGTAGGTAACTCTCGTTAGTGACCTTTTCATAGGCAATAAGTGCTTTAACTGTGGCTTCAAGGTCTAGACCGGTCTCGTCAAAGTTCTGTAGTTTCTCGAGGCAGTCGAGCTCCAATTTTTTTATACACTCATTCACAGATAATGCAGTGTTTGATAGATCGATATCAAACTCATCGTTTTCGTTTAGAGTCGTAATATGGGCTCTAAGTTCATCTCGGTGCTTGTCAATATGCTTCTGCACATTGTCGTGGTCACATTGGCGTACGCGCACTACTAGTGATTCTTGAAACTTCTGCTCATTTTCGCCTAAAGTGTAGTACTTTCCGCCTTTTAGTCCTTGCATCAAAGGAGACGTACTATCTGCGCTGGTAACCCCTGCTTTTACGTAAGCAGGAATGTTTTCGAAGCGACAGATGCCTAGCAAGTGGAACTCAGTATCTGGCTCTCTGACCTCACTTAGACACTCGAGGAGTTCAAGCAATTCGTCTGTTTTGGACTTAATCATACCCCCAATGGTTATCTTTCGATAACCCATCTCTTGAAGTTCTTTTACAGAACGTATGAAGGAACCTTTGTCGTAGCCGTGTGCTACACCGTATGCTTCAAAACGATAGTTTTTAGCTTTGGTGTAGAACTCTTTTGCGTTTCGTAACGTGATCGCTATGCGGCGTTCACACTCTTCGATCTCTTCATGTGAGAGGGACTCTTTAGCTACGTCGTCTCTTGCATATGGAAATACGATGTGGTCGAGAGAGATACCGTAATCAAAGCCGCCTCGATCGTAGAATTCGATAAGCTCGTCTACCGTGAAGGGTGGTTCAAACTCGTTGTGATAGTCAAAGGCACCACAATCTCCCATCAACTTGACGTCGGCGAACTTAGGTTTGTTTAATCGCAAAAACTCCCTGGCTCCGTAAAAGTAGAAGTCCTCCGTGAGTTCTTGCTCATAATACTTGCCACGTTTTTGCATAGTGCCAACACCCGCTAACGAAACTAGCATCCCGTCATAAGGCAGTTCTTTAAGAATTTCATGTGGGTAGTTGTCGTCATCGTACTGGCGATGATACTTGGTACGGCTGTTGTCTCGACCATCGAACTGAGGGTCGACAAAATCTTTATTGTCTGGGAAAAAAAAACGGAACTTAGTCACTTTATGTCTTTTCTTTTGTCTAATTGATTATGGTACAAGCGGTAGAGTTTTTTTTCCTCACATGCATACCCTGATTGGCGGTACTCACGGAGTACTCCCGTCTTTGATGGCTTTACCGATTTTTCTAGGTATGAGTCGATGAATTTCCTTATAAATTCATCATCTTGCGGTTGCCTTTTCTTTGACTCTGGCTTCTCCAATGCCGCAATTTCTGACTTCAAGCGAGCAATAATAGCATCGAATGTGTCTTTTGTATCACTCAATGCTTCAACAAGTAAACAGGTAGCCATGCTGGTAACGTGTTGAGCGGTTTTGCTAAGTCCAAATGTTGAGCAGCGAGGATGGTTGAATATTCTGTTTGACACTTTTAGGAATGACGACTCGTAAGGTTTCAACGTTTGAGGAACGTTGATTGCGACGACACTAATATATGCCCCTGTTGACTCCAAATTTTCAAACGTATCGCGTAGATCTTCCTGTATCGCTTTCAGGTACTCATTGCTTGCGCAGATGATGAAATGCTCTCCTGGGTGTTCACCAACGAGTTTATTTAAGCTAGTACTGCGTTCACAAGAGGATGTAATCGATCGCCACCACTCTGAAGTCGGAAGGGGGACGGAGTTCTCTCCCGGTGAAAATGTAGCATTATAGTTAGGCAGGGGAGTCTCTGAGGATACAAGACCAAAGCCTGCGGACATTATATGAAGCTTCAAACCAAAGTCCTGGCTAAGTACCTTTAGCCTTTTGAATGCTTGTCCGCGATACAGTTCATCCGCTCTTTTAAGTTCTGATGCGTCTTCACATAACTCTAACCAAGCTTTTAATGACTCTTCCAAGTCGTCTCGTGCCACTTGACTTAATTCTAGGCATGAATTGGATCCTAAGCTTTTGTTTGCTGTACAAGGAATGATTAAGTGTGTTCTGGTCATATCTTTCTCCTGAGCGTGCATTCTAGCTTTACGCTTTCATTGAAGCCAGTATTCCAGAGTAGCTGGATTTCCAAAATTCGTATATGCTTAGTTTCAGGAGGTAACAAAGATGAAATACTACTTTCCTGATAGTCAGGATTTTGTTGATCCAAACTTTGACTTTGTTTCCGAGAAGCGTGAATTGATGCACGTTAGACAAAGAGATGACGTTTATGCCCATGAAATCCTTAAGCGCCCCTATGATGGTTTACTAATTTCTAAAGCTATCGTGGAAGGGATACCAGGTCAGCCAAATAAAACTCGCTACTCAGAAGGTCAGAGATACCGACTGTTTCGTGAAGGTGCTCATCGTTTTTTTCGCCTCGGCAAAAATTATGAGGTCATGGGAGACAGCGGTGCGTTTTCATACATGAAAGAGGCAAAACCACCTTATCCGGTGGATGAGTTGATCGAGTTTTATGTGAAAACAAAGGTTAACCGAGGGATATCGTTAGATCACATCGTTTTCGGTTATCGTGATGAGCGAAGTAGAGTGCAAGATTCACTGCCTAAAGACAAAGAGTCGCGAGTTGCTATCACTTTAGAAAACGCAGAAGAATTTTATAATCGTTCTAAAGGAAACGGATTTATTCCTTATGGAGTCGCACAGGGCTGGAATCTAGAGAGTTACGTCCAATCTGCCGTGAGTTTGCAGAAGATGGGTTATAAGCACATCACTCTTGGAGGGATAATTACGCTTGATTCACATCAGATCCTGCGTCTTTTAAGCGAAATTAAAGATCATTCTAGAAATGGGATTCAGCTTCATTTATTAGGTATCGGAAGGCTTGAGTTTTTGAAGGACTTTCGCTCATTGAATGTAAGCAGTATTGATACGACAACGCCACTCAAGCAAGCCTTTCTAGATAACAGAAAAAATTTTCGCTTTGGAGATAAAACCTATAGTGCAATTCGTATACCTCAATCAGGGGAGAATCAGTCGGTTAAACGCGATATTGCAGCAGGTCGACTGGACCAGCAATTGGTCAAAAATATGGAAGTCAATGCACTCAATGCACTGCGTGGTTATGACCAAGGTATAGTAGATTTGCAGACCGCGCTGGAATCGGTTTTGAGTTATGAAGATGTACTGAGCAACAGAAGGGACAAGTTGCATTCGGTATACAAACGAACGTTGGAAGAGAAACCATGGAAACGCTGTCGTTGCGCTATATGTCGTGACTTGGGTATCGAAGTCATTATTTATAGAGGAGCCGAACGCAATAAACGCAGAGGTTTTCATAACTTGCATGACTTCTACAAAGGAGTGAGCAAACTTGATGCTTAAAAAAATCGCTCTTCGAGTGGAGCAATGCCATGAGGTTAAGCTGTTCGTCACTACAATGAATATTGCTGAAATAGAGTCTGTTTGTACTATTTCAAGAATATTTCGCTCAGATGACAACTCTTTAATGGGATATCAACGAACAGAGTTGAAAAAACATGTAGACAACATCACAGACTACATTTGTTCTGAAAAATCTGTCATTCCCAACTCGATCATAATATGTGCTACTTCAAACACAAGTATTGAGTCTAAGGGGGAAGGGATCTATACCTTGCACATCCCTAAGAAAACCAATAGCGCTGTGTTAGTTGATGGTCAGCAGAGGGTAGCCGCATTGCGACGTTCAGGTAGATTGGATTTTAACTATCCTGTATGTATTTTTATAAGTGATGACACCGATTTCGAAAGACAGCAGTTTTTACTGATCAACTCTGCAAGACCACTTCCTCTTAGCTTAATAAATGAGTTACTACCACATGCCAGCGGCATTTTTAATGAAGACTTGACACGTAAGAGGTTACCCTCATTCATAGTTCAGTTATTAAATTACAAGCCCGAATCCCCCCTCAAGGGATTAATTAAGTTAACCACCAATCCAGAAGGGTTGATAGCGGACAGTTCTATGATGAAAATGGTTGATAATAGCTTGCGAGAAGGAGCTTTGTACGATTTTTGTGAATTATCCCATGGCAAATATGCTGAGGAAGATTGTAAGGATGCAGTCGATCTCCTAAGCAATTATTTCAGAGCAGTGAAAGAAATTTTTTATGATGACTGGGGTAAAAAACCGAGGGAATCTCGACTGTTTCATGGGGTGGGTATCATCGCGTTGGGACAGTTGTTTGATGAGATTTACTATTCATATCTAACGAAAAAAACTGGCAAAGATTTTTTTGAGTACAGTGTAGAGCAACTGTTTCGCATCAAACCCTACTGTTCATGGAGTGAGGGTTACTGGGAGTTGGGTAACGACATAGATGGAGAACCCATCGTTAGAAAATGGAATCAGTTGCAAAATTTGAGTCAAGATATATCCATGGTGACGAAATATTTAACAACTGTGTATGGCAAACTTGAAAGAGGTGTTTTAGTTGCTAAAAGTCAATGAGATTTTTGAAACCATTCAAGGTGAGGGAGTATTTACAGGCGTACCTTCCGTATTTTTGAGGTTACAAGGTTGCCCTGTCGGTTGTGCGTGGTGTGATACCAAGCACACGTGGGAAGTTAATTTAGACCAAGAAACTTCACTTGAGTCAATTAGAGATAAGCGAACGGAAAGTGATAGTTGGTGCCAAGTTCCAACAGGAACAATTGTTGAAGAATGCCAACAGCGTTATACAGCGAAGCACTTAGTGATAACGGGTGGTGAGCCTTGTATATATGACCTAGGAGAGATCACTGCCAGATTCGAGAAGAGTGGTTTCACCTGTCAGATTGAAACAAGTGGTACATTTGATGTTGTTACAAGCGAGAGAACGTGGGTCACGGTATCACCCAAACTCGATATGAAAGGTGGTTTGGACATTAAAGCGCAAGCCATATCTCGAGCCAACGAAATTAAATATCCAGTTGGTACGCAAAAGGATATTGATAATTTAGAGGCACTCCTCCAAGAATTTGATGTTCGACAAGACGTGATTGTTGCGTTGCAACCTATCAGTCAGCGAAGAAGAGCGACAGAACTGTGCATTGAGGCTTGTATCAAGAATAACTGGCGTTTGTCCGTACAAACCCATAAGTATTTGCAAATCGCATAGAGGAAGAGAATGAAAAAAGCAGTTGTAGTATTTAGCGGTGGTCAAGACTCTACTACGTGTTTGGTTAAAGCACTGACGGAGTACGATGAAATTCATGCAATCACTTTTGATTATGGTCAGCGGCACAAACTGGAAATTGAGGTCGCCAAATCACTATGTGAAGAATTGGGTGTTAAGGCACACAAAGTCTTGGACGTTTCCCTTTTGAACGAACTCGCGATTAGTTCTTTAACTAGAGATGACATCCCGGTATCACATGACCTACAGAGTAATGGATTACCAAACTCCTTTGTTCCCGGTCGGAATATTCTTTTTCTAACTCTTGCAGGTATTTATGCCTATCAAATTGGTGCTAAGGCTGTTATCACAGGGGTATGTGAAACCGATTTTTCTGGTTATCCAGACTGTAGAGATGCATTTATTCAATCGATGCAACAAGCATTGAAACAAGGGATGGAATACGATCTATCAATTGTCACTCCATTAATGTGGCTCGATAAGGCTCAAACTTGGGCGCTCGCAGACAAATATGGAAAACTCGAGTTAGTTAAAGATAGGACGTTAACTTGCTACAACGGTATTGTGGGTGATGGTTGTGGGGATTGCCCTTCATGTAAATTAAGAAGTGAAGGGTTGACACAGTATTTGAAGAACAAAGAGCACTACTCTTCATCGATTTAGGTAGCCACAGATTATGGTTGAAATTTCTCACGAAGCGCGCCTAGTCCAACAAGCATTGTATGAGCATGGACTTGAAACACCTATGAAGGAGACAAGTCTAGATCGCAGTCAAAAGCTAGACGTCATTTCTAACGCAGCAAGAGACATTCTTAATGCACTGTCATTGGATTTAGATGATGACAGCCTTGCAGAAACACCGAATCGAATTGCGAAGATGTATGTTGATGAGATTTTCTCGGGCTTAAACTATGAGAACTTTCCAAAAATCACTACCATTGAGAACAAGATGTATGTTGACGAGGAAATTGTCGTAAGAGATATCTCATTTACTAGTACATGTGAGCACCATATGGTTGTCATTGATGGTGTGGCAACCGTTGGTTATGTGCCGGATGAGAAGGTAATTGGTTTATCAAAGATAAACCGCCTTGTTCAGTTCTTTGCACAAAGACCTCAGGTACAAGAAAGGTTAACCGCTCAGATATACTGTGCATTACATTCTATTCTTGGTGTAGATGATATCTACGTGAAGTTGGAAGCCACCCACTACTGTGTAAAAAGTAGAGGAATTAAGGACTCAACCAGTTCAACAACAACAGTAAAATCCGGAGGTAAACTTAAGAGACTGTTAAAATAGAGTTTTATCCTTTGGGCTACAAAAAGGCCAGAAAAGATCAGACCTTAAATGAGCTGTGTGATTCATAAAGAGCTGGGGCCCAAGCAATGCTCAATTTGTAAGCCACTTTCTCCAGACTCTACGCTTTCCGTCAGTAACATGCTTCTAGACTTGACCTTTTATCCACTTTGCCATAAACCTTGAGGCCAGTGGGCATCAATGGTCAGACTTTTGCCAACTTAAATACTAAGTTTAGAAATTCTTGCAGCGTTCTCAATGGCATAGAGAAATTAGTTCGGTGGTAATGGCTAAGCCGCTAAATCGGCGAGGTCTACCAACGCTTGCCTTGATAGTTTTGTAACTAGGTTTGGCCACGAGGCTAAGATGGTGGGTGTAGTCGACCAGATCGTAGCTTCTTGATTTAGTCTCACGATTTAAGCAACAAAGCCGATTTATTGTGCCAAACTGCTCTAATGTTTCATCTATTCATTCGGTAATCGCTTTGGTTGATTAGTTAGAAACCTAAAGCATGTTAATTATTGATTAAATCCGAAGATATATTTTTCGGTTGTATTTTTTTAGCATTATTTTTCCAAGGGACTCCAAAGCTTCCATTTATATTTGATACTCATCAAATTACCCTCGTATTAACGCAGTGTTCTCTTTGTACTTTTGCACCTCATTTATTACACTTTCCACTTCTCCTAAATAAGCGTTTAGTTTTATATTCAAATGTCGAATGATTGGCAACAGTTGGTATTGTTTGCATTTTTTATCCGAGGTGGTTATGTCGTCAGTGCGCGTGGGGTCGCTGGTTAAAAGTCATAGTGCGTTTAATGGTATTGGAAAAGTAGTGGCGATAAACACGGTGCTGCAGACTGCAGATATTGCTTTCTTCCACTCTCCGAAAAAACCGTATGAAGGAAAAATTACGGTCAAGGCGACTGAGTTGCAAACCGCAAGCATTCAACTCCAGTCGATAGTATTTTGCCGTATTGGTTCAAAGCAGCGCTGGCAACAGGGCTTTTATGACGGCGCTAGGCCTAACGATCAATTCTTGATCAAGTTTAGCCGTAGTTACTCTGATGTATTTGATGTGCGAGAGCTGTTTGTTCCAAATCTTCCCAGTGCGCTTACGATGCAACCCCAAGATTTCCTAAAAGCTAAGTGTACGGTGTCGCCTTATTTGACCGAGATGCGGAATCGGTTCTTCGATGCTTATATTGACCAACGAAGCGCATGTGAGTCTATTCCGGCTTTGCTCGGGAGTGCCGTCGAATTGGAAAGTCACCAGTTGGCGGTGGTAAGTCGAGTACTTAGTGATAGCACTCAAAAGTATCTACTTTGTGATGAGGTAGGGCTAGGAAAAACCATTGAAGCCGGTCTAATACTTCGCCACCACATCAATGAGAAAGGTAGGCAGGCTCGGGTCTTTATTATCGCCCCTCAGGCTCTAATTGGCCAGTGGAAGAAAGAACTAGAGACTCGCTTTCACCTTGGTGATATCTTAGACCTTGCCTCAGATTCACTGGGAGACAACTTCGACCCAGAACAGATTATCTTTATTGGTGAATATCAGGAAATTCTAGATTTAAACAAGCAGTTTGCTAAGTTGGATGGTCTAAAAAACCAACCTCAAGTACCAACCATGATTGTTATTGATGAGGCTCACCACCTCTCGGAGTTTGCTTGGTCTGAAAATGATGACGAGCGCACCATCTTTAATAATCTCGCGGGGGCTTCAGACCTTGCTGAATGTTCTTTGCTTCTAACAGGTACCCCCCTTGTTGGTCGTGAGCGCGACTACCTTGCTATGCTACATTGTTTAGAGCCAGGTAAGTACCCACTTACTGAGCAGGGCGTCGAGCAACTGACAGCGAATATTACCAACCAGTCGAATTATGTGGCTCTCTACCGAAGCCTTGACCCAAGCCATGAAGATGATGATATCGAAGATGCAATCGAGGCCATCGAAGCCCTGGTTCTGCAAGATAACGAGCTCGACAAATATATTGAAGAAGTAAAACCGCTGGTTGATTTTTACAATGATGATGAGGTCGACCCAGTCATCAGAAATACGGCTGTATTGGCACTAAGAAAGTATTTTGGTGAAAGATACACCACCAATTATCGCATGTTGCGAAATCGTCGTAGTTCTTCCAATGGGGCGCTGCAGTGTAACAGCATTGGCCATTTATTTCCGGGCTTAAGCCCCTCTCAAGTGATCACTTGGAACCTTCCGTTGTCACAGGTATTGCTTGATCAGCAACTCGATGATTTAAGGGCTATGCAAAGCGTACTTAAATCATCGTTACTGAGCGAGCATAACTACCTTTCATGGGTCAATGCACTCATGTTAAGCCCTGAGTTCTTCGCTAAAAAGATTAAGAGCGAAGCGGACTTACAGCTTACCTCTAGTGAAGAGCGTGAACGATGGATGAGTATGCTTGATGTGGCAAAAGCTGAGCAAAGGGCAAAAGACAAGGCTCTGCAAGATGCAATTATTGAATGGAAAGAAGAGCACCCATCGGGAAAAGTCGTGGTTTTTTGCGGCGAACCGTCTGTTGCAGATAGTGTCTATAAGGTGCTAGATAAGTTGTTTGGTTGCTCAGCAGAGCGACATGTGCCAGGTATAGAGCCAGCGTTTGTTCAACAAGACTCTGTATCTGTGTTGGTTTGCGACCAACATGGTGAAGATGGCCTGAATCTACAAGGGAAAAAAAGATTAGCTATCCATTATTCGTTGCCTCTTGAGGTTCATCGAATAGAGCAACGAAATGGTCGACTTAATCGCTACAGTGCGCAAAACAGAGGTGCGAGCCCGGTTCAGAATATGATCATGCTCCCTGCACGTGAGGGTTTCTATCGTGGTTGGGCGGACGTACTGCGCTATGGTATAGGCACCTTTGAAGAGTATCGAGCGAGTATTCAAGAGCCTATCGATCAGTTCTTACAAGCGTCCTGGCCAAGGGTTTGGTCACATGGCTATGAACAACTCAAAGAAATGGAAACGGAACTGAGTCGAGCAAATGGTATTGTAAGAACGGAACTGCGTAAGTTGGAACTCCAAGATACGATGGATCGAGATACCTTGGATGTTCGGGAATCGGTAAGGTTTGCTGAGCGTATTAAGAATGCCGATGAACGCTTTGATGAGTCGTCCACACATTACTTAAATTGGACTACGAATGGCCTGATGTTTAATCGGTCGAGAGGTGGGGTACCCGATTCTTTTACCTTATCATTTCAACATGAACGAACCCGCGTGAATGTCAACAACCTCATCAAGCATTGTGTTATCGGATTGGATTTTGACAATTCATCGTATATTACGCCGAAAACCCACCCCATGTCGCTTGAGCGTTCCAGGTGTGCTCAAACTGGGGCTTACCCTTTCAGGCTTGGGCAACCATTTGTGGACGCCATTTATATGTTGTCTAGCGAACTACCTTACGGCGTCACCAGTGCGTTGATTCGAAAAGTGAGTGCAAAGATTCAACGCCAACTTGTGATTAAAACTCAATGGTTAAGCACCTATGACGACGGGTCGAGCAGTAATCAAATCTTAAAGGATAGGGTAGCAGCACCAATGATCTGTCACTATGCCCATCAATCGAATGGAACCTTGATCTCAACGAGTCCGAACATAGAGTTGCTGAACGCCCCTTACTCAAAGGCAGGGAGTAACTTGTTGATTGGGGAGATCGCCATTCCTTACCAAGATCATAATATTTCGATGATGCAAACCGGTAAGGATGTGACGGATCTGTGGGAGTACGTTGAACAGTTTTATACCCAAACGACATGGGAGCATGCTATCGATGAGGTATTTGGCACGAGTCAGCAACAACAGCACACCGAGTATATGAAAAAAAATCCACATATTGACCCATCACACGCCTTGCACACATTGCTTTCTATGCAGGTAATATTGCTGGAGGGGAGCTAATGTCATCGTTGACGAATGCTAGTCGACTAACAGAAGTTATCTCTGAATCTGGCATACAGAATATTATTCAACAGTTGGGCGACTATCCGGAGAATCAATACACTAAGCGTCTACAACATGCGCTGCAAGGAGTTGACATCACCTTGATGGAGTTTTGGTGCTTGGCTAAGGATTGCCTATTTTCATGGTGTACCGATGAAGAACGTCCATCGATAAGTCTTGGTTTCAAACCTACTTCAGAGCAGTTTTCGGTCCCCTTGGCATTGGGATTGAATTTTGATGCAGCACGCAACGCCTTGGTGATGGAAAAGGATATAGACCTCGAGTATCCACTGTACAGCGACGTATATAAGTTGCGTGAAAAGCGCAGAATCAATAGGGTCGAAATGGATCCAGCGCTCGCCTTGAAGATGAATGAGGAGTACACCCACTACACTAGTCACGCCCAAAGAGAGGCGGTTAGAACTACCTTGCTTGCGGAACCAGGGAGTACCGTTGTAGTCAACCTTCCAACTGGGTGTGGAAAGACCTTGGTAGCTCATGCTTGTGCTCTGTTTTCACAGAGCCATCAACTGACATTGGTTATTGTCCCAACTATTGCGCTTGCTATTGAGCAAGCGCAGCGCGTAAAGCAAATACTAGAGACTTCGGGGATTGGTACGGTTAAAGATTATTCGTGGCATAACGGCTTGAGCAAAGAAGATAAAACCTCTATTCGCCAGCAGATCGAGGCCGGACAGCAGCAGGCTTTGTTTGTTTCTCCAGAGTCGTTGACCAAGAGTTTGCTACCGCTGCTATTTAGGCAAGCCAGTAAAAAAGCCATCGCTAATATCGTGATTGATGAGGCTCACCTAATAGATACTTGGGGTGCTGGATTTAGACCAGACTTTCAGCGGGTAGGTGCACTGATCACCTCTCTTAAACAGGATTCTGGTAATTCAATTAAAACCGTTCTGATGTCAGCCACCTTCACGGAACGAAATATTAACACCATCAAGAAGCTATTTTGTACCGGTACACAGACTCCCTTGATATTTAATGGCTCCTTCCTACGTCAAGAGATGCTGACAGTTAAGACCAAAGTGGCCAAACACGATCATCTAGAAACCCTCTTAGATAAGGTGATGCAGTCCCCTAAGCCCATGATTGTTTACACATCGTTGATCGAAGACAGTAAACGGATACTGCAAGAGCTTAGAAAGCTTGGTCTAACAAGGTGCCGCCTTGTGAATGGGGAAACCCAAGTGTCGGATCGTGAAGTTATTCTCGGCCAATGGCAAAACGATGAACTTGATATCATTGTTGCAACCTCTGCGTTTGGTGTCGGCATGGATAAGGGGGATGTACGTAGTGTTATTCATGCATCGATCCCAGAAAATGTCGATCGCTACTATCAAGAAATTGGTCGCTCTGGGCGAGATGGGCGGGCGGCCTATTGCGAGATGGTTTACCACCCTGAGCAGTTTGCTCAAGCGCAGCGCCTGAACCAAGATGCCATTATTACCGTTGATGTTGGGCACGAGCGTTGGACGACGATGAAAAAACATGGGCGGCAGATCCACCACGACAGTGAATATCGCCATTACCATGTTGATCTCAGGGTTAGCCCAGAGCGCTTGGGGCGTCAAACCGAACGCTCGACCGATTGGAACTGGTTGACCTTGCTGCTTATGCAACGAAGTGGATTGATTGAAATATTGTTCGAGTCCATTGACCAAGAGGCTCCAGACAACCCAGAGGAGGCAAAGGTATTCTGGGCAAATTACTACAACTCAATCACCGTCAAGGTTCTTGATGAGCGCGGGGAATGGGATAAAGAGGTTTGGCTTGATGTGGTTGAAAATCAAAGACAGTCTGAGCTCAAATATCAGAATCAAAGCTTTGATATGTTGCAGAGTTGGTTGCAAGACAAACATCCTCAGGGGCTATGCCATCTTTTTCAAAAAGCTTATCGACTAAATGGTGTGGCACCGAGTATGGCATGTGGAAGTTGCCCCGAGTGTCGCTCGAAAGGCAAGGGGTATAAGCGCGTCCCTGTGGGATATTTCACCAACATAAGTGGCGCACAAAGCGCCGGTATTGCTTCGCTGGAAAGCGTCTATTTCACCAGTAGCGTGGGTGTAGAAAAAATAATCTCACAGGCGTTTATTGCGCTAAACAGCAAGCAAGGTGTTCACGGTATTGTTGGACCAAGAACGCTGGTTAACGCCATCCACGAACAGAACCCAGCTGGTCTATCAAGATTTTGGGTATGGATATCACCAGAGGAATACGCCCTCGATGAAGACAATGACCAGCAAATACCAGAGCGCTACTCATTGGTGGTTACTGATATCCGCAACTCAGGTGAGGTCGATAACCCTTATTATGCTAAGGGCAAAAACTACTTTATCGCTAATCAAATCCTAAAAGATAGTAACCACTCTGGTCGTCAATGGTGGGAAGCGAAAAGTGATTCGATTTCTCTAATTAATTTTATGAATAAGATAGGGCATGAATAATGTCAATAATAAACAACGCTAACCCGGGAAGTAGTGTCGAAGCCCTACATGCAGTTGACCGAATAATTACTAAATTCTCTCAAAATGACAAAAATGAGGGTAAGTATCTGCCTTTAGATAAATTGATGTCATTGGTTGCACCCACCAGTCTGTTCATTGGTACTGAGCGACTAGAAAATGGTGAGTTCAAACGCTTATCGAACCCAGAAAAAAAAGTAAAAGAAGCGATTAAATTTTGGGGGGACGCAGGACTTTGGGACGTAACGGATCAAGGGGTACGCTCTGCGTTCCTATTGGACAATACCAGAGACCTACCGAAACGCTTGCTTAAGCTGATCGCCAGTAAAGACTTTGACCTCTTGAGAGGTAATGACATCGAGCCCTTCCTGCGGTTTGTTATTTTTTTTCTCTGTGTGGATGAAGTCACCTTTGTGGGACAGAAGCCATTGGATGGCAACAAAGCCGGAGAACTGGTTGCAAGCCTTATAAACAGCGATGCTGTAGAAAACGCTATGTCGCTTAACACGAACGAACGCCCTATTTTTTTTGCTTATGCACATATGATGGGTTTTCTAGAGCAAGTTGGTAAGAAACAGTACTTTGTTGACCCTACACGCGCCATAAAGACCTTTCTCCCACAAGTCTTTGAAAGTAGTAACTCACTATTTTTTGATGATTTTCTGAATAAGCTGAATCATTGTTTACCGGTATTCGATGAGGGCAAATACCGTGAATTGGTAGAGCAACAGATGATACTTGATACTACTCTCTGGCCTGCTGAAAAAGGTGTCAAACTCTCAGCAAGCCTAAGTATTGCAATTGAAAGGTTAACGCAAGAGCGCATTATCACTTGTAGTCTGGCGTCGGATAGTGTTATCCGCTATAGCCTAATACTGCCAAATGGTCAGGAGAAAATGATAAGTACTATTCAATTCTTAGGGGGCAAATCATGAGCATAAAAAACTACTGGCCCTCTCGAGAAAACGTCTCAGCCTGTATCCATAGTGAAGCTGAGGTGCTTAGTGATGCACTTTTGCTATCGGTTCACTCGCCAATGCGTCTGCTAGCAACTAGTTTCAATGACCGAAGTAAAGTCGTAGAAAAAACCGAAGCGGATCTTCTAGATTATCTGCTAAAAAATAATGGCCCACTACCTGTTGTTGGAGAGTCTGGTAGCGGTAAGTCGCATATCGTTAGGTGGGTTCATGCCAAATTGAAGCAGCAAGGCTATGATGAAAAGTGGCACATTGTTCGAATTCCTAAAAATGCCACCATGGTCCAGGTATTAACCCGTCTGTTAGAAAAACTGCAGGGAGAGGAGTTTGATAGGGCTCGCCAAGATATACAATCCGTTGGTTCTGAGCTGTCACAAGATCTTATACAGCGCTTATTCTTCACCTACTTGGAAGAGGCCTGTAATGTTCTGGCAAAAGAGTCTAAGGGGTTATCTAAGACAGAGAGAGATGCGGGGAATAACATACTAGCCAAGGAGCTAAAGTCCAAATCTACCATAGCTAAGCATCTTGGTGTCTGTTTTTCAGATCGTACCTTCCAGCGCTTTTTGTCTGGCGACAATAAACCGGTGACCAACACGATTGAACGCTTGAGTCGTTCAAGAAGTTACTCAGAGGTTACAGATGCGGTATATCAAGTTGAAGTGAGTGATATCAATATATCTGCAAATACCGGTTTTGAATTAGACGACCTTAATATCGATGCACGCCGTGCATTTGAGGCTCTGCGTTTCTTTACTGATGATGATATTGAAAAAAATGAACGAGCCCAGTTGGCGGTTGATATCATTAATCAAGCTATCAACGATACCGGTAAGTTGGTCTTTAATAACCTGTTTAAGTTCAACAGTGGTTCCTTCCCGGATCTATTTATTTCAATTCGAAAAGCACTCAAAGCCCAGGGACGCACTCTGGTCATACTTATTGAGGATCTGGCTGCTATTTCAGCTATTGATAACGTTCTTCTGGATAGCTTAATCCAGGAAGATACCTACGCAGGCGAGAATAATCTGTGTGACTTGAAGTCTGTTATAGCAACGACCTCTGGTCAAGCTACCTATAGAGAGAGGCAGGAGAGTATCCATTCTCGCGCCGGTGATGAGCAACTCGAATGGCGCATTCCGACAGTGCAGGAACGCTTGTCTCACAAAGATGATGAAGACATGTTGATAGATTTCTGCGGCCGTTACCTGAATGCGGCGCGCCTGGGAATCGATAAAATCAACTCTCTATTTATCAACCCAAGCAGCAGTGTGCCTATTTGGCAGATGACCGAAGAGCTTTCAGAAACGGATGCTAAGGCACTCGAAGATTTCGGGGTATCCTCCGATGGAACACCACTGTTTCCATTGAGCAGAACCGCCATTGTCAACCTAGCCAAGCTCAAGGTATATCGACAAGGTAGTCAGAGCTTTAACCCTCGAGTGGTAATCAAGGAGTTGTTGATCCCTATTCTTCGAGACAACCGAGCTGATTTTATCAATGATGATTATCCCGCTTCTAACTTTACCGCTAAGTTTGAGTCTAGGGTGCCTGACTCTATCCGTGAATGGTCGAGAAAGCACTATGTTGCTGATGAGATCGTGCGCAGAAGGTTGGATAATTTCCTAACCATTTACGCCTCAACACTTGGGGCTAGGCAGCAATTTGATGAGATTCAACAGAGCATTACGCGCAGTCAGGCGGATGTCTTCAACCTACCATCCGATAAGTTTGGTGAACATTCATCTGAAACGAAGCGATGCATTAACTGTTCAGAACTTATCGAGCAATGTACCTGCAACAAGGCAGAGATCTGCACTAAGTGCGCAAGACCTAAACAAGAGTGCATCTGTAAAGCTCCGATAGAGTCTAAATGTATTAGTTGTGATAAGCCCAAGTCAGAATGTGTCTGTGACGAAACCGATGATTTAGTGGTCAAAATTGATAATTGGTTTAACGGAGACTCCCGACTCGATGCTCCAACCTCTAATAGTATCCGCAAGCACCTGTTTGACGTGTTGTCGGACGATGCAACCTTATCTCAATACGGCGTGATCAGTACCAACAAGTGGTCAGGAAATAAATCACTGTTCGATATTGCTCTAAAGTCTGGTACCCGACTAAATATCTTAATACCAAAATCTGTGGCTTCGATTGACTTGGATGTTGTGAAACTATGCAAAGAAGATCAACTTAATGACAGTGATGCTGGTTTTCAATTAAAGAAGCAGATCCTTGCGATCGTTCGCTATGACTACTACGCCAAGAAAAATCTCGGTTGGAATTATGCTAAAGGCTTCGAAGACTATGGGTATTACATGGAGTTTATGGCGAGTTGGATCCCAAGTGCGATACAACAATGCCTTACTCATGTTCGTTCCGAGACCCCAAAACTGCTAGCAAAGCAAAAAGCCCTAGCCTTAGCCCTAGGAATTAATAAACCGAAGAAAGAATTTTTGGACCTCTTTGTTCAGCGTAGCGAACATATTGCCGACAGATTGCCAGCGCCAATCAATGATGACTTTGCTGCACTTCAGAACGAACTACTTAAAGAGTGGGATAACACCAGGGAAGAGTGGATGATGCGAATTTCTTATTCACCCTCAGCAGGCGGTGCCGAAGTGGGTATAGACGCTCCTTTGTATAGCGAGTACCTCAAGGCGTCGGAAGATATCCCCGCAGAGTCTTTTACACCAGCACAAAGAACTCTATATCGCCGGGCACAAAGTGAAGTGTCTGAGCGCTTAAATCGCTTTGTCAACGATGTTTCTGAGCTAGTGAACTCTGATGATGCTAAGGCGCAATTCGATACGCTTGAACAGGTCTACAGCAATATAAAGATGGATATGATGCCGGATTCAACCACCACAAGAAAGGCAAAAAATAAGCTAAATAAATTGCGAGAGATTTATGAGTGGTCGTTGATTGAGAATGCTCGAAAATTCGTCGCATCGACGGACGAATTACAGCAACTTCAAGCGCTGTATAAGATTGACGGTGAGCAACTAAGCCAATGGTTACTTGTGCTCGATGAATTTGCAACAGTTGAGCAGCATGCATTGCCACGACTGCAGGGTAGTAATGAAGAACTTGGTGGGCAAAGAATGAATGAGTTTAGAGAAAACATTGAAAACTATCTGAGCGAGATTGAATCAGCAGTTTGTGAATTGGATGCTCGCAAGGAGACTATTGATGAGCTTTAAATCAAAACTCAGCCAGTTGAATTTGGAGATTGACACCCACGCTCAACTAAGTAAAAACCAGAGTGTCGTTGATGGTTATTCTAAGATTGCTAATCGCCTGAATAAAGTGGCAGGCACTTTGACTGTAGAGGCCAATAAAAAACATCTGGTTGAGCAGTTGGCACAGCATGGCGGTGTACCAATAGACCCAGAAGCTGAAGTCTTTGCCGATGTAGACAAATTGTTTGAGCTATTGGCAAACTACCAAGCGTCGTGGAAGGCATTAAAAGAGAAATCTTTGCAGGAGGAGAATAATTTTCTATACCAACTGGAAAATGGCGTTAAGCAAAAAGCCAAAGAATTGTCTGAATTCCATGCTCAGTCGTGGCACGAGTGGGTGATTTTGAAGCGCAAAGACTTTGCTGTTCCAGACCTAATCTTAGAAAACCAACGTGATGTCTATAAAGACGAGGAATTGTATAAGAACTACAAACTAACGCTCGAGAGTTTTAACCGAGAGTACGATGGTTTTAGTTTCAAGCCAGAGCAATTTGCCCAAATCAACCGATTAATCGAAAAGCTTGTTGAACTGCGTGGTCAGATGAACACTGACAATTTACCCGAATCAGTGCAGAAGTTCTTTAACTCGGTAAATAACTATAAGTTTTCCCGCCCGACTTTGGATTTGCTGACCGAAGAGGTTTTCAATTGGCTGAAAGAAAACAATATGTTGAGCAAGTTTATGGTGACACCGAATGTCTAATCTAAAGAAGGTAATGCTGTCTTGTCTAGATGACATTGAAGAACGTGAAACAGAGTTATTGGCTTGGGGGGACACCTCGGTGTCACACACAGAAGCTGAGATCCTAGCTATCATTCGCAAACATGTTGTGTTTCCATTGTCAGCCGAGGAAGTCCTACAGGAGATGGTTCGGCTTTGTTACCTGTTCTCTGAGCAGGACGATGAGATCATACTTTACCGAACTAGAATGGCTCAGACGGTCAGGTTGCAGGTTGCCTCCCGCCAATGGTTTCATGGCCAATCGATCTCGAAAAGTAAGACGCTTGTTTCTGATTTTCGATTTCTTCGCCGCCGCCGTCGCTACCCGATGCGAACTGAGGCTGCCGGTAGCTTGATTCAGCGTTGGAAAACTCAAGGCATTGCCAACCAACAGCAGTCAAAGATACTTGATTTATTGCTGACCAATGGGTCGATAAAATACAACCTGTCTGGCTTCCAAGTGCGTTCTACGGAACGTATTTTGCGTAAGTATGGCCAGCACCTTAGGAAGCAATTTAAACCGAGTGCAACAATCGTCTGCTCTGGAACTGGTAGTGGTAAGACGTTGTCATTTTACTTACCAGCTATCACGAGTTTAGCGACACAACTGCTTACCGACAGTCGCTCGAGAGTGCGTATTCTGGCAATCTATCCACGCAAGGAACTGTTGAAGGACCAGTTCTCAGAAACTTATGCAGAAGTCAGAAAGTTGGATGCTTATCTCCAGCAGCAAGGCTGTCGTAAGATCCAAATTGGTACATATTTTAGTGATACCTTCCATACCAACGTGGTAGAAGAGAATGCGACGTTTTACACCATGGCCTGTCCAGAGGATAATTGTAAGGGCAAGCTGCGTTATCGCAAGGCACACAATCGCCTTGAGTGTGAGTGCTGCGCTAAAACAATAGATGAATCTGAAATTGGTTTGACGCGTCAGTCTATCCAGGCCTCCCCACCTGATATTTTGTTCACCACGACCGAGATGCTGAATCAACGACTCAGTGACAACCGCACTAATCATTTATTTGGGGTCGGCACAGGCTGTTCAATCCCTGTCGTGTTAATGGATGAGGTACACACTTACGAGGGAACTAGTGGAGCTCAGGTTTCTTACCTCCTGAAACGCTGGATGAAGCGCTCCAATATTGCTCCACATTTCGTTGGCCTTTCGGCAACCCTAGATGATGCAGAGCAATTTTTTGCTGATCTAACCAGCACCTACAAGCAGGATGTTGAACTCATCGAGCCAAAAGAGAGTGAGATGGAAGAGGAGGGCGCCGAGTATATGCTGGCGCTTAAGGGTGACCCGGTGTCCCAAACGGCACTCTTATCAACGACCATTCAGTCAACCATGCTGACAAGTAGAATGCTGGATCCCTTGCGTGGGCCTAGGAAGAACCTGTCTGATGGTGTGTTTGGCCAAAAGGCGTTTATATTTACCGACGACCTTGACGTGATCAATCGCCTCTACAATCAGTTGCGAGATGCCGAAGGTTGGCGAACCTCGGGTAGGCCAAAAGATACTCCCTCCCTTGCCTTTTTAAGAAGTAAACTTCATCCCGATTTTATGCATAACGCTAGAGGGGAATTACGTAGTCGCCTGGGATTGGATTGGGAGGCCAGTTCTAAGATTGGCCATGATATGACGGAAAACACCCGGGGTAATGTCGGTCGAACCTCTAGCCAAGATACCGGTGTAAATAATGATTCTGAGATGGTTGTAGCCACAGCCTCATTGGAAGTTGGATTTAACGACCCGCAGGTTGGTGCCGTGGTTCAACACAAAGCGCCTCGAGGAGTAGCCTCTTATCTGCAACGAAAGGGGCGAGCTGGTCGAAAGCGGGGGACTAGACCGTGGATGTACACCATTTTGTCAGATTATGGGCTTGATCGTGTCACCTTTCAGCAGTATCAACATCTAGTCAGCCCAAAGGTTAAGTCATTTAGCTTGCCCGTACACAATGCGCATGTGCAGAAAATGCAGGCCAGTGTGGCCATTATCGATCTATTGAGTCAGTATTTCTCCCAAGCAAATATTTGGCGCAGTTTGTCCGCACCAAATACCGTCTCGGAAGTCACTCGCACCAGAATAAAAAGAGTTGTAGAGCGTTGGGTGGAAATAGATAGCACAGATCTGGAAGTATATTTGAAGGAAGCCCTCAAGGTCGATAATTATGCGCTTCAGCATATCCTTTGGGCCTCACCTCGTTCGGTAATGATGGATTTTCTGCCAAGTCTATTACACAAGCTAGAAACAAACTGGGCGCTTGATGGCCAAGCATGGGCGGGACTGATTGCCGACCTAAGGCACCCGATGCCGGAGTTCATTCCTGCCAACTTATTTAGTGAATTACATGCCGCTTCGATTCATATCCATTTAGAGCGTGGTTCACTAGAAAAGCCATTCTACAAACCTGAGGAAATGGGTATTTTCGCAGCTTTAAAGGAATTTGCTCCCGGGCGTGTTTCGAAGCGATTTGATTATGATAACCACAACGATAGCGACTGGTTGGTCCCCGATAATTTTCTACCTCAGCCAGGAAAGAATGCCACGGTAGATTTTGATATTGAGCAGGCGTTTTTTAGCAAAGAACATCAGGTTTATATTACTGATATTCAAGACGAAGATGGTGACTCGATTGCTGTGTATCAACCTATCAAAATGAGAACGCAGCGAATACCAACCGGGTACGACAACGATCCCCGTGAGTATTTTAACTTGGCCGAAACAAGCAATTCACAGCTTCGATGGCGGTCCCAGTTTAGGACGCCCAATGATCGAGGAGAGAGTATCAGTGTTCCACCTAACAGTGATTGGGCGGGCGTCCTCACTCAAATGGTATTTTATACCCACGATGAGGCAAACCCTGTAGAGGTTATTCGCTACAGCACGGGGGCCAATGCTGAGCTTAAATTTAAGCGAACGCAAGAGGTCGCATTGACTCAATTTAACTGGGCCTTAGAAGATAAACCCGTTGCGGTTGGCACAAGAATGCTAATTGATGGTGCAAAACTGGTCTTTAAGTTCGACCAAGAGCAACGCAGGCAGATGGCATCCTTTGCGCAAAACGCATTTGCACTGAGATTCTCTTATCTTGAGGACAGCTTTGTTCATCATATTGTATATAAGGATCGCTTCTTCTTCGCTAAGTGGGTCTTTGAGTGTGTTACCTGCGCACTAGTTATCTTGATTGAAGAGCAAGGCTTGAGCCTAGATGATGCCGTTGCACACTTGTCTACGGCTTCTGGACTAACGCTACTAAAATCTATTCCATCAGAGGTCTTTAATCTAGTTGCTGATGATGATCACGACGACAATATCGTACTAAGAGAACAGGCACTACAAGAAAAATTGGTCGATTACTTTGATAGCCAGTCTGGGCTGCAAGAAATCCATCAGGCACTCGATGCGATGAACCATCATGATAGTTCTCCTGAGTATCAAGAATGGATAAAAGATGTATTGGCTTCAACGGTTTCCGGTGGCGTATCGAACTTAATCTTGCAAGTACTACCAGACGTGAGCGAGGGCAGTGTTGTCGTCGATCACTATTGGGTAGGTGATGAAATACATGTTTGGGTCACTGAATCTGAAGTTGGTGGTGTCGGCATAATCCATCGCTTCAAAGAGGTGTTCACTCAAGACCCACTAAATGTCATGTCTCAGTTCAGTCAGATGTTTAGTGCAGGTGAAAGTGAGCAGGTTGATTTTGATCTTTACCATTTACTTAATGAGAAAAAATCTAAGCCTGAGATCGCTGACGCATTTGATGCGTTACGTCAATCCGTGGGCTATGCAGAAAGAGTCGAGGCAAATAAAGCACTGAATCGGGTTGTGTCAAACACTGGCATCTTCACTTCCCACTCATGGAGCACCATGCTTCACACTCGAGTATTTAAACCGGGCAGTGATAGCAATAATGATAGCTTCTTATCTCAGTTACTAACTGAGTGGCGTGAGATTGAAAAGAAGGTAGGGATGGAAATTCCGCTGATTATTGTTTCTCACCTATTGGCGAAAAAACATCACAACAATTCTGAGCAGTTGAGTACCTACCGAAACTTCATCTTGGGCCTATTGTGGCCACGAGGAAACCAGATTCGTCAGGCACGTCTTGAAAGTTACAATCGTTTCGCCAACCGAAGAGTTCGTACTGAAAGGCTTCTACTGACAAATATTCTCGTCAATGAAGCAATAAAGGTGACTTACGACAGTTGCGAAGATTGGGCTGAAGAGTTAGAGCAACTTCTTAGCAAAGAGGGCCGGGGGGTGCTCGTGATCCCAACAAGATCCAGACATAAAATTGGTGCAGTGTCCGCACTGATCAACACCATGGTAATAGATATGAATGGACTGTTGGTATATCCGAGAATCTCAATGATTAAGTCATCAATTGGTCTAATTGAAATGAATATTGAACTAGCGGAGAGCCTGCAGTGACTCAATTAAAAGTAAGGCGAATAATGACGAAAACCTTTTCCGGGAAAAGGCAGATTAGGGAAGTCATTGCTTCAATGCTGATCAGTGAAATCCTCAATCCTAGAGAGGTGTGGCTGGTTAGTGCATGGGTGAGCAACTTTGACCTGCTTGACAACCGCTCCGGCGCCTTTGAAGCGTTAAACCCTGGTTGGGGGCATAGAATGCTGACGTTTTTTGAAGTGCTTGAAACCGTTGTCGATGCTGGTTGTAACGTTAACGTTGTTATCAAAGACCATGAAACGAATACCAGTGCTTTGAATGAGATCAGAGCCAAACTTGCAACGTCTCACAACCTGAATCTAAAACTGAGCGAAGAACTGCATGCGAAAGGCTTGCTCACCAAGGATGCGTTGCTTAGTGGTTCAATGAACTTTACCTACTCGGGCACGAACCGAAATGATGAGCTAATGACTCTAGATCGAACAGAAGAAGCTATCGCAGATGCGTTTAGGGAATTCACCACTGCGTATCCAATGGATAAGCCAACGGCAGGGTATGCAGAAGAACCAGAGGAGGATGACGATGAAGTGTTCCTCTAATGAATATCTACTACAGGCATTCTTTTCGGCTGAAAATCAGGTTAAATTTAGCAGCCAATTGGTGTCAGATGTACATAGTGTTGAGACGGCGAGAAAGTCTCTCAACGCCTCGACAGACATAAAACACCTAGTTGGTAACGATGGCTCTAATGTACGTGACTACCTATTTTGTGATGATTTTGTTTTAACCAACCAACTTATCCAGTGGGTGCAGCACTCACTTGGCACCTCGCACACTGAGATACCTGAGCTATATGTTACCCCCAAGCTAAACTACGAAACCGAGTTGTTAAAGCGTTATCAGCATGGTGTAGTCGTGGTAAAGCGCCGCAACCCGCTGCCTAACTTAGTAGTTAATAGCCGGGAACCGGTAGAGCGTTATGTTGAATCAGTGATTACTCGCATGCTCAATAGCTTTAATCGCAGACCAGCGCTTGAGAATAAAGTGCTTCGCCCACTTGGCCGAATTTTGCGTGATTTCTTTTGGTCTTGTAACCAGCATGATGGCAAGCAAGCCCATGCCTTTTTTCAAGAGATCAAAAATCAAGAACTCTTAGACCATAGGAACCTACTATCTCTCGAGTTGCAGGTGTACGAAGCCGGTTACGAATGGCATAAAATTACATCGCACCCTCAATTAGAGCACTTACTTTCTGGTGTTGTCGCACAGAAAGTCGTTGAGTTAGTACTAAAGGCACACATAGAAAACCAAGGGATCAACACTGAAGAGTTGAACTCTGTGAATTGGAATGCACTAGAGGAGGCACTTGTTGACCACCAGTCTTTCTTTAGGCGAAAACCAATGCTTGGAGAAGATACACCGTCCTCAGTTTACCTCTGGAAAGCATGGGCGATATTGGCCTTTGCGCTAAATATTCAAGGGTTTGCCGAGCACCTGCCCGAGTGCGTCTCGCAAGCGTGGGTCCAGCAGTTGCTTTCGATTGATCGCAATGCGGAATTTACCCGTGAATTAGTTGAGTCACAGGTAGTTAAGTTAATTGCTTTAGAGTGTAACTTGGATAATGCGGTAAAAGTTCTTGAGTATGGTGAGACGTGCTTTGAGGGGGAAATAAAGCCCTTAGTTGAATGGTTGTTTGAGTTGCCACAACTTGTCGTGCGACAGATAAAATCCAACAAAGTACTACGTGGCATCTTTAACCAGATGGAGGATATCTATTACGATCAGTTCCCTGTAACACAGCCTGATGACAGTGGATTAACTCCACAAGAGCACACTGTAGGTGACTTAGACCAGGATACTTCGAACGTAGAAGCCACAGTGGATAGGTGGTCTGCAAAGGTTGCACACACGGATAACCACATCGAAACTTGGTCCGACTGGTTCTCTGGTCGGGACAAGGTGCTGACGATCAGTTATGACTATTTCCGAGATTGGCCAATAGATAGGTTTGATGGTGATGCTGTTTTGCAAGCTGTCGAAGATACGGTTGAGGCGGAGGTTATCCGCAATGTTCTACCGCACTTTATTAAGTGGGTTGATGAGCGAGAAGTTACTCCAAACGCACCATTATGGATAGCACTGCTCGAGTTGATAGCTATTGACGAGAGAAAGTCCGTAGTTACTCTTGATCTTCTCATGGAACTTTCCGAGCGAAGCCTGACGTTAGATCATATTAAATCCGAATATGACCGTGTGGTTGACGCTATTGCTATCTGCCAAGATGATGGTCTCACTCTGTACACGTTCTCTAAATTCATTGATCTCTATGAATTGGTTTATCAATATACCCCTCAAAATAGTAAGGGGTTAGCTGACACATTTGGGAGCTCATTGATTGATTTTGCCAACCACAATTGGTCTCGCTTATCCATAAGCCAGCAAGTAACGTTTGGTGACATACACCATTTGCTATTGGGGTATGAGTTCTCAGAGTTAAGCCAGAAAAGTGTAGAGGATCAGTATGGAGACCTTTCCTCAATCCATATGGCCGTTGGTTTGTATTCGCTTTCTGAAAGTACATTGAGCCGTGCCAAAGGTATTATCGAGAAGTACTGCCCAAATGTCGCTATCACTTTAAACTCGGATAAAACAAACACAGCGGCACTGTCCAACATGGTTAAAAAGTCGGATAAGGTATTTTTCTGTGATAGAAGTGCCGCACACCAGGCTTATTATGCTATCAAGGCAATCTCCAAGGATATCGTCTACGTCAAAGGCAAAGGGAGCAGTTCAATACTGCGAGCCTTTTTTGAACAATTAGTCTAGCATTGGCTAGTCAGAAGTTGATTCAGAATAACAGCCCATATTTTTAGTATTGGTTGTAAAGTCAGCGATTTGCATGTAGCAATACCTGTAGTAATACTCACTCTCAGCTCCATTTTATTTTTAATTAAAATTCAGTGATTTATTTTTCTAAGTGTACTGCCTCACTCGCCACATTTGAGCCCTAGCAGAAATGCTGGGGCTTTTTCGTATTACGCGACAA
>ERZ1673961.140-NODE-140-length-37222-cov-301.979659_pt1 | contig 37222 bp, 39 predicted proteins | sample MGYA00580189_ERZ1673961 | MGnify/ENA primary metagenome ERZ1673961 (study PRJEB41334, sample SAMN05608105) | rock metagenome | biome: terrestrial subsurface; feature: shale formation; material: shale | place: USA: Pennsylvania ... | reverse complement strand
GAAACAGCTGCATAGAGAGTGGAAATTATATGTCTGAATTTAAGTTACCACTCCATCTTGTACATTCAGATTCGATGATTCAAATAAAAAAATAGGTTTATATTATAAAAAAATGCTATCTACAAAATCAAAATTAGTTCACATACCCAAAAGTAAACCTCCCAAAAAAATCAAAGCTTATATTTTAAATGATACAAAAATCATTCACAAAAAGACACCATAGCGGTTAAAAAAAGATAGTATATCACTTTAAATATGGATGTTTTTAATAAAAAAGTTATAGATAAGATAAACTTAAGTTTGAGATATTCTCTATATTTTGGGAGGATTACAATTTGTATGTGTATGTATTACATCTTTTGTAAAATCATTATTTTTCAAATCAACTTCTTTAATTTTTTATCATATATACCAACCTTACTAAACTGATAACTTCTATTTCATGTACAACTTACATTTACATAATTTTTGATTTAATTTCTTCAAGCGTAATAATTAGTTCTTCATAGCTTGGAGCATTTCCAACTATCATACTCTTAGCCATATCTTCATAGTCTATTTTAAAACTTTGATTTAATTCATCTGTTGGAACTATCTTTATATTCTGTGGTGTAGCATTATCATAATTCGCTCTATTATCTTTATAAAAAGTTGATTTATGTCTAACTACATCTGCTAAAAGTTCTAAATTATGTATTGCCATATTACCAAACTCACTATTATAAAGTTTTACTAAATCATAAATATGACGGCTCATATGATTTCGCTTTTCAATTCTAGTTGGTTCATTTCTTGAGTTTTCTGCATGAAGGATTGTAGCTTTTTCCCAAAAGGTTCTATCTGGACGAAGTATATTAACTTTTATAGGGTCGCTATTACCTAATACCTGTTCAAAAAAACTATCTATTTCCTTTTCAATAGTTGGAACTCTAGCAGACCTTACTCCTGCTTCGATTTTAACAACTGGTTTAACATAACTTCCTCCATACTCCTCTTCTTCCAATAATTTTGGATAGTGGATATAAAGTGTCATTTCATCATGTGAAGATATTTCAAAATTTAATTGAGTTATCTTATTTAATTCATCTTCTACTATTTTAAATAAAATTTCATCTGTATATTTTTGACCGATTTCTTTTAAATTTGATAGTTCTCTTTCAAGTTTTTTATTTGACCAATCATTATCTTCATCAAAATATTCCCATGGATTTGTAAACTTACCATAATGTTTTTTTAAAGTATCAATTGAAAAAGTAACATCAATATCCTCTGAAAATCTATCAATAAGATTAAAACCCTTAGATAAAGATGTTCCCCCTTTAAATAAAATCCCTTTGGAACCATTTTCCCCAAATAAAATGTGTAATAGTATCGTTACCCATAAATCTTTTTCCACAACAACTAAAGGTAATCCTTTTTGTGTTGCAATATGACTTAAAGCTGCTCTTTGTTCATCTAGTGGTAATTCTAAAAATTCTTTAATATATTGCATTTATAATCTTTTTTACATTATCTTGTACCCAAGCAGGATAACCTTTTGATGCTCTATCTAAATCTTTAATATCGTTATAATCTAATCTTTTTGCAAAATCATTAACTAGACTATTATTATCAAAAGCTTCTTTACCCAAGTAATCTATTGCGCTTAAAACAAGACCTGCTTTTTTATTAGAAGCAATAAGTTTTTTTACATTCACTCTTTTAAAAACTATTTCTGTATTACCTATAAATTCACTTTTATGTAGTTTATCATTAAGATAAATATATTTCATTGGAACTTGATTAGATAGTCCTAGCATATTAAGTGCCATTGAGCCATCTGGAATAATATGTGCATTATTAAGTTTAGCTATAGCTTGTGCAATTGATGTAGGACTAGGTAATACATCTCCAAATAATTTACTCTTTTTAGGTTTATAATATATCCCTTTTCTAAATCTTTTAATTATGCCATCAGCATTTAGTTTACTTAACTCTTTTTCAATACTATTTTTATTTGCATTAACAAACTTAAAACTATTAGAAGCAAAAGCAACACCATCTGACAATGAAAATATTTTTGATTTTACTCTTAATGTAACTGGCTTTGTCATCTTTTACTCCTTATCTATTCAGTATTTTTAATTAATTATACTGAATTTTTATTAAATTGTCAATCTATATTACTTAATTATTTCGTTAAATGCATTAAGTGCTCTACTTGCTTGATCTTTACTCTTATTAGCATATCTTGCTTCAGTAATTGCAATACTGCTATGTCCAAGAAGAACACTAATATCAGCGATGGGTACCTTATTTTGTACTAGTGTTGTAGCTAACATATGTCTAATATCATGAAGTCTTAACTTAGGTAGGTTCATTGCTTTTAAAAGATTTTGAAAGTGTATCCTTGGTGTTTCTTTTGTATATTTAAAAAGCTTTTTATCTGTCAAATTTTCAGATAAATCAACTCTATTTAATCTTGCTTGACTTTTTATTGCATCTAATAAGTAATCATCAAGATTAAAAACAAGTTCTTTTTTACCTTTTGCAGTTGATGCAGGTACTTTAAAAGTATTGTCATTAAAATTTATATCATTATATTTTAATTGTAATACTTCATTAATTCTTCTACCTGAAAGTAAAAAAGTAAAAATATTTTTAATTTCTTCAAATTGATAAAAAGTTTCTCCTTCGACCGTCGTACCACTATAATTTCTCATTGCATATATAATTTTCTTGGTATCATTTAAACTTAGTGTATAGTCGACTTTATTATCTACATAAGGTAACGATAGTTCATCCCAATCGTTAATCACTGGTGCCTTATGCTTTGCCAAAAAAGCCCTTATTGTTCTAGCATATAATACAACTGTTGCAGCAGCTCTATTTTTCAACATAGTATTTATTATTTTTTGAACATCGTTAATTGTAATACTTTCAATAGATTTGTTATGTAATGGTTTTGAGTGTATGTTTAAGGCAGTCGAGTAATTTTGAATAGTAGACTTTCTTGCAGATATTTCTTTTGTTTCAAGAAAGGTCTCAACCTTATCTAAAAAAGTTTTTCCCTCTTCTATTTTAGTAGAAAACTCCTCAACTTTTTTTTGTTTTCTTAATGTTCCATTATTTTTTAAGATTTGTCTTACCTCTACTCTTTTAGTAGATATATACTCAATAGCTTTTAAAAAAGTAATCTTTTTACTTTCAAAAGTAAATGTTTTTTTACCTATCTTGCCATTTACTCTTGTTCTTAATTGTATCTTAAAAACTTTTCCAATAAGTTTATTTGCTTCTTTTACTGATGTTATCTTTTCTAAATCTGTTTCACAATTTAAAAACATGCCTTTACAATCTTTATTTAATATTTCTATACTAATAAATTTACTCATATCAACTTCTTTCAAAAGTACACTAATTTTAAAGGTGTACTTTTTGGTGTACTTTTTGGTGTACTTTTTTTTAATAATTTATATTAAATTATAGCTTACTACAGATTTGTTGATTCTTATACAGCCCCTAAAAACACAGTATTTATGAAATTATAGTTTAATATATTTTTTTCTCTTGACCAATTCTATATAGTGCAAAATCATATTTTATTGGGTCTTGATTATCGAACTCTTTTAGTTTTTGTGTTAGTAATATTGCAGATTTTAGATCATATGTTTTTCTTTGAAGTAATCCTAATTTTTGTGATACTTTAAAGGTGTGTGTATCAAGGGGGATTATCAAGTCTTTTTTATCAACTTTTTTCCATAATCCTAAATCTAAGTTATCATCTCTTACCATCCATCTTAAAAACATATTCCATCTTTTATATGGGGCGTTTCCTATTTGTTTGATTTGTAATTTTTTATCTCTTTTAAATGGGCTTGATACTAAAAAAGTGAAGCCTTGTGAGTTATAGTTTGCTACTTCATGGATTTGTTTTATCAATGTATCTAAACCGTCCAAAATGCTGTTTTCTTTTTTATAACCTTGTAAAAAGATATCATTTAAACTATTTGTTTGTTTTAATCTTCTAAATGTTTTAAAGATTGTTTTTACATCAGTACTATTTTGAAACCTATAATAAAACTTATCAAGTTCTTTTTCAATAACTTCTTCTTTTTCATCTAAAAGTTCAAAGTTTAAACTATCTAAAAACTTTACTATTAAAGAGGCTTTTCCATATCCAAAAAGTGCACATACTAAAATTGTATATTCATCTTTGTATCTACTTGCTACTAAAAGTGGGTCAGGTTTTTCATATGAAAGTTCACAATTGCTATTTCTTGTACAAACTTCACTATCTAAAAGTTTTTTGATATTTTGCATTATTTTGCCTAAAAAATTTATTTTATGTGTAGTAATAAAAAGTAACTATTATTTTTAAAGAAAAACAGATAATTTTATCTATTTTTCTTCTGCTTCTTTAATTTTTTCTTCATTTTTTTTGATGTGCATTGCAGACTTTGCCATCAAGTGAGCACTAATTGGAGCTGTTATAAATAAAAACAGTGTTATTAAAACTTCATGTAAACTAAGTTCTCCTGTTGTAAATGTAAAATACAATGTTGAGGCTACTAAAACTGCACCTACTCCTAAAGTTGTTGCTTTTGTAGGGGCATGTAATCTTGTAAAAAAATCAGGTAATTTCACTAATCCTATAGAACCAACAAGAGTAAAAAAAGCACCTAAAAAAATAAGTAATGATATGATAAATTCAAACATAAAATCTCCTGTTTATTCCATAATATCGCCACGTAACAAATACTTGCTAAGCGCAACTGTTCCTACAAATCCCATAACTGCAATTAATAATGCAGCTTCAAAATATAATGTGTTTCCAAGATGTAAACTATATATTATTAAAAGTGCTATTGAATTAATATATAATGTATCAAGTGAAAGTATTCTATCAGCAACACTTGGACCAACAATCAATCTATATATATTAAATATCATTGCTATTGTAATCATTATAAATGCTATTGGTAATACAAATTCTAACATGACTTAAATACCTCCATCAAAGGTTTTTCATACCTTTTTTTAATCTCTTTTATTGTCTTTTTTGCATCATCAATAACTAAACCATGAATAATTAAATATTTTCTATCTTCACTTAAATCACAACTAACTGTACCAGGAGTTAGTGATATAGTACTTGCAAGTGTACTAATACCTAAAGGGTGCGTTATATCAAGAGGTAATTTAAAAAAAGTTGGTTTCAAATTACTATTTGGTCCAATTACTTGTTTTGCAACTGTTAAGTTTGCAACAACTATATCATAAATTACAACAAGTGAAAACTTTAAAAAAGTCAAAGGATTTCTTACATAAACCCTTTCTGGCCAAAAACTTGATGTAAACCAAGGAATTAATACAGCCAAAAATGTACCTAATAATATATGTCCTGGTGCAATAGTATTATTTAATAAAAGCCAAATTATTACTAGAATAACACTTAAAATTGGATGGGGTAAAATTCTATTTTTATTTTTCATTTTATTACCTCTTCAATATTGATTACAGTTGTTATATACTTACTTGTATCAAATAGATTTGCTGCTATTGTATTTGTAAATTCTGTAATTGGGTTTGCAAATATTACTAATAATGGAGCAAATAAAAACAAAAAGAATATTGAAGCTAAAGTTGATTTTGATAGCTTATACTCATCTAAAGGCTCTACATCTAAAGTAGTATCATAAAATATTGCTGAACCACTTTTTGATAAAGCTATAATAATCAATAAACTACTAATAAGAACTGTTGATAAAATTATTGCTGTGTGTGTATGCTCTAATGAAGCTGATAAAATCATTATTTTCCCAAAGAATCCTGATAAAGGAGGCAATCCTGCAACTGCAACTGCAAACATAAAAAATAGTGATCCAATAATAATGGCTTCTTTGAATATTGGCATTTGTTTATCAAAATATCCTGTAGTTCTAGCTTTTATTATTACATCTGCCACTAAGAAAAATCCAGCAGCAAGAAATGTTGAATGAATCATGTAATAAATTGCTCCACCTAAAGCATCTGGAGAATTAATTCCAATTGCTATTAATAAAATACTAACAGAAGTTAATACTAAATATGCAACTTGATTTCTAATCTCTTTTGAAGCTAGTACTCCAAATGTTGCTAAAGCTAATGTTATAAGTCCTATATTTAAAACCCAAGGTATATAATAATATGCTAATTCACCTGCATTTTCACCAAATATTGTTCCATGCACTCTAATAATTGCATATAAACCTACTTTTGTCATAATTGCAAATAGTGCTGCTACTGGAGCACTTGTCTTTCCATATGCACTTGGCAACCATAAATATAAAGGAAACATAGCTGATTTTAATCCAAAAACAACTAGTAGTAATAAACCAGCTGCAGCTACAACACTTATATTTTCAGAATCCAATAATGAAACTTTATATGCCATATCAGCGATATTTAAAGTTCCTAAAACTCCATATAAAGTACCTACTGCAAATAAAAATAGTGTTGAGCCTATTAGATTAATAATCACATAATGCAAACCTGCTTTTGTTCTTCCTTGTGCTTTTCCATGTAAAAGTAAACTATAACTTGCTAAAAGTAAGATTTCAAAAAATACAAAAAGGTTAAAAATATCTCCTGTTAAAAATGCTCCATTTAAACCAAAGATTTGCAATTGAAATAAAGAGTGAAAATGTACACCCTCTTTATCTATCTTTTCACTTATTGCATACCATAATGCACCAAAAGCTAAAAGTGATGTAATACTAACCATCAAAATTGATAATGAGTCTAAAACTAATACAATTCCAAAAGGAGCTTCCCAATTACCTAGTTTATAAACTAAAACTTCTTCCGTTGAAGTGATATCTATTAATGCCAAAATAGATACTAAAATTAAAGCTATGATAGATAAAAGTGAAATTGTTTGCCCTACTTTAAATCCATACCTTTTAGTAATAAGAATTAAAAAAGCAGCTATTAAAGGTATTAGAAGAGGTATTATTGGTGTATGTGTCATTATTTGTCTCCATCCTTATCTAAAACTTTTCCATCCACATGGTCACTATTTAATTCACCATATGCTTTTAAAGATAAAACAATCACAAAGGCTGTCATACCAAAACTAATCACAATAGCTGTTAATACCAAAGCTTGAGGCAATGGATCTGAATAACTTGTCACATTTTCTTGTATTATCGCTGCTTGATTTATATTTAATCTACCCATTGCAAATAAAAATAAATTAACTGCATAAGCTAAAAAAGTCAATCCTAAAACTACAGGAAATGTTCTAGCTCTTAGTGTTAAGAAAACTCCAACACCTGTTAGTACTGCAATAATTAATGCTAATAATATTTCCATTAGTTTTCACCTTCTTTATTACTATTCTCTTCACTTTGTAAATGTGACTCTTTGCTTAACTTACCAAGTTGTAAAAGTATTAAAACAGTTGAGCCAACAACAACTAAAAATACACCTAAATCAAAAGCAATTGCACTTGCAAGTTCAAACTCACCTACAATTGGCCAATGAACATGAGTAAATGCTGTAGTTAAGAATGGATAATCTATCACCATAGAAACTAAACCTGTAAGTGTTGCTATTAGTAAACCAAATGAAATTAAAGTCTCTTTTTCAAATCGTAACCTAGCTTTTGTCCAATCAATTCCATTTGCTAAATACTGCACAATTAAAGCAACTGCTGCTATTAATCCTGCAATAAAACCACCACCTGGCAAATTATGACCTCTTAAAAAGATATAAGCAGCAACCATCAACATTAAAGGAAGAACTAGTCTTGTTACAGTTTGCATCATAGGTGGATGCATATCTGTTGACCAAGCAAAACCTCTTTCATCATATTTTGGTGCATAAAGTTTAAGACCTTGAAGCATAGAAAAAATTCCAAGTCCTGCTATTGCTAGAACTGTTATTTCTCCTAATGTATCAAATCCTCTAAAATCAACTAATATTACATTAACAACATTAGTTCCACCACCACCTGATACAGAGTTTTCTAAAAAGAAGTTACCTATTGTTGTATACTCTCTACTTAATACGGCTAAAGCTAAAACAAAAACTCCCATTGCAGCTAAGATTGAAATAATCAAATCTTTATTAATTCTTGTATTTGATGACTCTTTTGGTGTAGTTTGTGGTAAATAATATAATGCTAATAGTATTAATATTATTGTTACTACTTCAACACTTAGTTGAGTTAGTGCTAAATCAGGAGCTGAAAATTTAATAAATATTAAAGATACAATTAATCCCACTACTCCAATTGATATTAATGCAAGCAATCTTTTATGATGGAAAATTGCAGTTACAAAAGTAGAAACTATTAAAATACAAACTGCAACTATACTAACCCAATCTATACTTAAAAATTCTCTATTTCCAAGTAATGAAGAATCCCCATAATTAAATCCGAAGAAACCTACAAATAAAGAAGCCACTAAAAACCAACTTATCATACTTTGAAGTGAGCTTTTATCAAAAATAGAAGTGACTTTATTTGCAAAAGAAAATATAAAATTTATTACTGCATAAAAAGGAACTCTTGCATCTATTTTTGAAACATATTTATCATATAAAGCGTAACTTTTCTCTCTTTTTGAATATAAAAAGATACCACCTAAAAAGGCAAGAATACTCATAATTAAAGGTGCATTAAATCCATGCCAAATTGCAAGTGAATACTCAGGTAATGGCGTTTGTAATGAGCCCATCACTGCAACTGCTAATAAAGGTGCAATTGTAAATGCAGGAATAGATCCAACAACAAGACAAGTAATCACAAGTAAATCTACAGGGATCTTCATAAATCTTGGAGGTTCATGGGGTTGCTTTGGTAAATCTTTTAGTTTACCATTGAAAAATACATCATGAATAAATCTTAAAGAATAAGCTACAGAAAAAACAGCTGCTAATATTGCTAATAAAGGAGTGATAATATTAAATAATTCAGCATCTTTTAATGCTCTTTCAAAAAACATCTCTTTTGATAAAAATCCATTTAGTAAAGGAACTCCTGCCATTGCAGATGCTGCAACCATTGCAAGTGTAGCAGTATGAGGCATATATGCCCAAAGACCACTTAATCTTCGCATATCTCTAGTTCCTGTTTCATGATCAATTATTCCAGCAACCATAAATAGTGATGCTTTAAATGTTGCATGATTTATAATATGAAATATTGCTGCAACTGTTGCAAGAGGAGTTGAAAGACCAAACAAAAAAGTAATCAATCCTAAATGACTTATTGTTGAATATGCTAATAAACCTTTTAAATCATGTTTAAACATAGCAGTAAAAGCACCAATTAGTAAAGTCAATAACCCTCCAAGACCAACAATTAAAACCCACTCTGTTGTACCACTTAATGATGGGTATAATCTAGCTAATAAAAAGATTCCAGCTTTTACCATTGTTGCAGAGTGCAAATATGCTGAAACAGGCGTTGGCGCAGCCATTGCATGTGGAAGCCAAAAATGAAAAGGAAATTGTGCTGATTTTGTAAATACTCCTAAAAGTATTAAAAGAATAATTGGTGTGTAAAGTTCATGGGATTTTATAAGCTCTGCATTTGCAAGAATATCTGTTAAGCTATAACTACCTACTATATTACCAAGCATTAAAACCCCAGCAAGCATTGCAAGACCACCAGCACCTGTAATAGTAAGTGCCATTTTTGCGCCATCTCTACCCTCTGCTTTATGTTGCCAATAACTAATTAGTAAAAAAGAACTAAGAGAAGTTAATTCCCAAAAAACAACTAATTGTAATATATTTTCTGATAAAACAATTCCTAGCATTGAGCCCATAAATAAAAGTAAATATGAATAGAATCTACCCATACAATCTTTTTCACTAATATAGTACCTAGCATAAATAATTACTAAAAGTCCTATACCTAAAATCAAACATGAAAACAAAAGTCCTAAACCATCTAGCCTAAAAGCAAAATTTAAACCAATTGATTCAATCCATGTCCAAGATTGTATTGTTGTAACACCATTAAATGGGAGTTTGATATATTGTAGTAATACTAAAAAAGATAGTACAGTAGTAAATCCCGCGCCCCATGCAGAAGCTAGTCTATTATACTTTGCTAAATAAGCAACAAAGGGTGCTGCAATAAACGGTAAAAGTACTATTATAGGCAAGCCTATTGTTTCTGACATAATTTTCCCTATTTTTGTTGAGTTTTTTTTATTTTATCCAAGTTTTTATTAAATTTTCTTTGCCATAAAAATCTTATAATTATACTATTATTTTAAATAATTAATTTAATACTTTGATTAACTTAATTAAAAGTTTTTCATTTGGTATAATAACAACGATATAATATAAAAAGAGATTAAATGAAATATAAACAAACAAATAAAATAATAATTATTAATAATTATTTGGATAAAAATTAATGGAAAATATTTTAATAACAGGCTGTTCTACAGGCATTGGTTTTGAAACTGCAAAAGTGTTAAAAAATCATGGATTTAAAGTTTATGCAACTGCAAGAAAAGAAGATGATGTAGAAATTTTAAAAGATTTAGGATTTATAAGTTATAAATTAGATGTTACAAAAGCTGAAGATATAAAATACATTCTTGCTAAAATAATAAAAGAAGATGGAAAATTATCTGCTGTTTTTAATAATGCAGGTTATGGACAACCAGGAGCTGTTGAAGATATAAAAACAGAAGTTTTAAAAGAACAATTTGAAACAAATCTTTTTGGCTTACATGAACTTACAATTCAAACTATGAAAATATTTAGAAAACAAGGTTTTGGAAAAATAATTCAACACAGTTCAGTATTAGGTATAATTTCACTTAAATTTAGAGGTGCATATAACTCAAGTAAATATGCAATTGAGGGTCTTACTGATACTTTAAGACAAGAGTTAATTGGAAGTAATATAAGTGTGAGTTTGATTAATACAGGACCTGTTACTTCTAAATTTAGAGAAAATGCTTTAAAAATGTTCAATAAAAATATAACAATTGAGGGTAGCTTTTTTGAATCTACATATAAAAATGAAGTAAAAAAAAGATTAGAAGCAAATGATGATACAAAAGCACTTTTTAATCTTCCTGCAACTTCTGTTGCAAATGTAGTACTAAAAATAATGAATAGTCAAAAACCAAAACCTAGATATTATGTAACTAAAGCTACACATATTTTAGGTTTTGCAAAAAGAGTTTTAAGTACAAATTTACTTGATAAACTTTTAAATAGAGTATAAAAAAAGAGTAAAACTCTTTTTTTATTTATGCTTTTTGATTTAAAAATGGCTTCCCATAAAATCTTATTGTTAAAATAATAACAACAATTCCTAAAGGAAGTAAGATTGTAGCTGAATAGCCTAATGCAGCTGGAATATATCCAAAAACAATAGCAACTGCACCTACAAATAAAGCATATGGTAACTGCGTAGAGATGTGATCCATATGGTCACAACTAGCACCCATTGATGAAAGAATTGAAGTATCAGAGATTGGTGAACAATGATCTCCAAAAATTGCACCTGTTAAAACAGCACCAATATTTAAAATAATATAATCACCTAAAGCAACAGGTTCTAAACCAACATGAAGTCCAACAGCATTTGCTAAAGGAATAGTCAAAGGCATCAAAATTCCCATAGTACCATATGATGTACCAGTTGAAAATGAAATAATCGAACCTAATATAAAAATTATAGATGGTAAGATAAATTGTGGAGTAGAATCAGATAATAAAGATACTAAATAAACTGATGTTCCAAGATCTTTAATAATAGCAGAAATTGACCAAGCTAAGATTAAAATAACAGCAGTAATAACTAAAGCTTTTACTCCTAATACCCATGTTTCAAGTGCTTCACTTAAATTAAATATTTTCTGTTGCATCCCCATAGCAATAGCCACAATTGAAGCAAAAAGTGCAGCTTCAAAAAGTACAATAGAAGCATCAGCAGCACCAAAACAATCTCTAATTGAACTAAATGCATATGGATTAGCTTGAACAGCTTTTAATGTTTCACCCTCTAAAGAACTCATTCCATTAAAATAAAATCCTAAAAATGCTACTACAATCAATGAAAAAATAGGAATTATAGCATTCCACATTGAATACTCAACATGTTCTTTTGGAGCAAGTGTTGATGATTCTTGATTTAAGTGTTCTTCTTGTCTTTTATGTCTTGAAACTTTTCCTGTATTAGCAGCTCTAATTGCTGCTGTTCTCATAGGTCCAAACTCTCTTAAAAAATATGCAGAAAAGAAAACAAATGCTAACATTAAAATATTGTAAAATCTATATGGAATAGTTTCAACAAAAATAGCATAAGCATTAATATCAGGTTGTCCAATCATTACATAGGCATCTTTTATAAGTGAAATTTCATATCCTATCCATGTAGAAATAAGTGCAATACCAGCAATTGGTGCAGCAGTTGCATCAATAACAAATGCTAACTTTTCCCTTGCAATTTTTAACTTATCTGTAACAGGTCTCATAATAGGACCAATAATTAAAGAGTTTGCATAATCATCAAAAAAGATAAAAAACCCCATTAACCAAGTATATATTTGAGCACTAGCAGGTGTTTTTGCCTTTTTTGCAAGTTTTTGTGCAATTGCTCTTGGACCACCCATTTTAGTAATTACAGCAATTAGCCCACCAATAGTAAGAACTTGTAAGATAATTCCTGCATTCCATGAGTCAGCCATTGATCCAATCATCTTTCTAACTAGATCCACAAACGCACCTGCAAATGCTTGAAAAATATTTCCATCTACCACATTTACCATAAATGTTCCCACAAAAATACCCATAAATAGTGAAAAAATCACATTTCTAGTAATAAAAGCTAATACAATTGCAACCAAAGGAGGAAGTAAGGTCCACACTCCAAACAGTTCTGCATTAGCATTCTTATCAGCTAATAGCATTACAGGTAAAAATACTATTAGCAACACGCTTTTTGTTAATCTATTCAAATTAAAATCTCCGTTTAAAAAATTTTGCTATTCTAACATAAAAATCATTTAATTGTTATTTGTAAGTTTCAATTACTTTAAAGAAAAGATAAGATTATTATAAAATATCTTTAGTATTTAGTTTTTGTTGTAAAAAATCTGAAATCTGAATTAAAGAAAAAGTAACAAGAAATATCATAAGACCAGGAAAAAAACTAACCCACCAAGCTATATCAATTACAGCTTTTCCATCACTTAATAAACTCCCCCAAGACATATTAGGAGGATTAATTCCAAGTCCTAAAAATGAAAGTCCAGATTCAGCTAAAATTGCACCTCCTACTGTAAAAGTAAAAGATATTAAAAAAAGTGGTGCTAAAAGTGGAGCAAAATATTTAAATATAATCTTACTATTTGATACATTTGCTAATTTTAAAATTTTAATATATGGTTTATTGGAAATAGCAAAACTTTCACTTCTAATAAGCCTTGCCATTCCCATCCAACCTGTTATTGAAATAACAATAATTAAGATTATTGTTGAAGCTTGTATGTAAGAAACCAATGCTAAAAGTAAAAAAAATGTAGGAAAAGTCAAAAATAAATCTATTAAAATTATTATTGATTTATCTATTTTACCTTTAAAATACCCAGCATTTATTCCAATAAAAAGTCCAATCAATGAAGTAATAATTGCAGATAAAAACCCTATAATTAGTGAAGTTTGTCCACCTTGAAGAACCCTTGCTAGAATATCTCTTCCTAATCTATCAGTTCCTAAAGGATGAGAAAGAGAAGGTGAAGACAAAATCTCACTTGGATTTAATGCATATGCAGATGTAGTATAAATATATGGAAGAAAAAATACCATTAATATCAGTGATACAAGTAAAACAACTGCAAATTTAAACATTAGTAACTCTTATTTATAAATATAATATGATAATGAACTTTTACCAAATTTTTTTGTTTTTTTAAGTTTAAAAAGCCCTAATTCTTCTGGCATTTCTAAGCTTGTTACATGTTCAAAAGTGATCATATAAATATTTTCATTTTTTATATTTCTTACAATTTCAAAAGAGTTTTCATAAATATCATCCATCCCATCTCTAAAATCAAATGGAGGATCAATATAAACAATTAATTCATCACTTGAATTTTTTAAACTATTAAGTATTGATGGTAATTGAATAAAAGTATCTGCATGCATTGTTTGACACTTACTTGCTTCTATTAAGTTACAATTTCTAACTAATGTTGAATAAGAGTTTTTATCTTTTTCTACAAAATATGCTCTTTTAGCATCTCTACTTATTGCTTCTAAGCCTATACTTCCACTTCCAGCAAATGCTTCTATAAAAATTTTATCTATTATATCAAACTGCAATACATTAAAAAATGACTCTTTTAATCTTGCTTTTGAGCTTCTTGTAACATCAAGAGATGGAAGTTCAATCTTTTTACCTTTATATTTTCCTGCTATTATTTGTGTTGTTAATATATTATTATTATTTTTCATATTTCCTAAAACTTATCTATTTAAATTACATTGTTTTTAAATACTGTTCGTATTTAACATCTTCTAGTTTATCAATCTTTGTTTGTACCTCATCAAGCATTTTTTCTTTATACTCTTTGATTTTTTTTCTTGTATCTTTGCTTTTGACACCAAGTATTTGGGCAGCTAATATTCCTGCATTTTTTGCACCATTTATTGCAACTGTAGCAACAGGAACTCCTCCTGGCATTTGAACAATAGATAAAAGTGAATCCATACCCTCTAAAGAAGAACCTTTCACAGGTACACCAATTACAGGAAGTGGTGTAAGTGAAGCAACCATACCAGGTAAATGTGCAGCACCACCAGCACCAGCAATAATTACTCGAAGTCCTCTTTTTTCTGCACTTTCTGAATATTTTACTAATCTTTTTGGTGTTCTATGTGCTGATACTATTGTAACTTCATACTCAATACCAAACTCTTCACACATTTGTGCAGCTGCTTTCATAACTGGAAGATCAGAATCACTTCCCATAATAATTCCAACTAATGGCTTACTCATATTTTTTTGCTCCCTTTAATCTTTAAAATATTTTTTGCTTTATTTGCTTTTTCTAAAGCTTTATTTATATCATCATCTAAAACAGTAATATGTCCCATTTTTCTAAATGGCTTTGTTACACTTTTACCATAAAAATGAAAAGATAACTCAGGAATAGCAAGTGCTTCATGAATTCCTTCAATAAATGGCTCACCCTCATATCCCTCTTCTCCAAGTAAATTAACCATCACAGAAGCAGATATAAGTTTTGTTGAACCTAAAGGTAAGTTTGTAACAGCTCTAATTATCTGTTCAAACTGAGATGTTGCACATGATTCAACTGTATAATGACCCGAATTATGAGGTCTTGGGGCTATCTCATTTACTAAAACCTCGCCTTTTTTAGTTAAAAATAACTCAACTCCAAAAATACCAACACCATCAAGTGCTTTAATTGATTGTGTTGATACCTCAATGGCTTTTTCTTCAATCTCTTTTGAAATTCTAGCAGGAGCCATCACACTATCACAAATATTTACTCTTTCATCAAATAACATTTCAACTACAGGGTAACATTTAATTTCACCTTCAATATTTCTAGCAACAATAATTGCCAACTCTTTATCAATATCAACTAATTCTTCAATAAATGATTCAGTTTTTATACAATCTTTCATATCTTCTGGTGTTTTTAACATTTGAACACCTTTTCCATCATAACCACCAAATTTGCTTTTTTGGATTACAGGAAAACCAAAAGAAGCTAAATCATCTTGAGTTTTTACATCTTTATATGCAGGAACAGAAATACCTTTATCATCAAGAAGTTTTTTTTGTTCATATTTATTTTGTATTAACTCCATTACATAAGGAGAAGGATGAATATTATGCCCTTTATCAAATAACTCTTTTAAAACAGATGTATCAATATGCTCTAATTCAAATGTAGTAACATCACTCTCTTCTACTATTTTTGTTAGTTTCTCTTTATCATAAAATCCAGCAATAATTTGTTTATCTGAAACTTGAGCAGCAGGACAATTAGGTGTTGGATCTAAAATTGTCACATGAAAACCCATTTTTTTTGCTTTTTGAGACATTATTCTACCTAATTGTCCCCCACCTATAATTCCTAATTTTAACCTTGAATAGTTAAAGTTTTTATCCATTAATAATTTCTCCATATAAATTTTTGCTATTAAAAAATAGCACCAAGCATTTTAAGTTAGTAAATTGTCATTTAGTACTATATTATATCAAGTCCTTCTTTAAAAGTTGTTCACCCAAGATAAAATGGCTTCTGTTTAAACTTTGTTAATAAATGAATAAATATTCATTAAGAAAAAAATTGTACAATTAAAAAAAATAAGGAGTAAAAAAGAAGTGAAAAAAAAATTTAATTTATCACAAACATTTAGAAAATGGCATAGAGATTTAGGTTATTTAGTTATAGGAATTACAATTGTATATTCTCTTTCAGGGATTATGTTATCATTTAGAGATCTACATATTTTTGAAAAAGAGTATATGCTTACAAGTAAAATTGAAAAAAATCTAAAAAATCCAGAAGATAGTTTTGTAAATAGTTTTATAAAAAATGAAGAAAAATCAAATTTACCAAGTCATGTAGTTAAAAAATCAGTTATTGATTCACTAAAACAAATAGAAAATACAGATACTTATATAAAATATCAAGTTTCTAGAAAAAAAGATTTGAAAACCATAACTTATTATAAAAATAGTGGAGAGGTAATATACTCTATTAGTGCTTACCCTACTTTTATTAAGCCTTTTATTGATGCTCATAAATCATCATCACAAGACAAATGGTTATATCTTTCATTGGCATATTCAGTAATACTTTTTTTCTTAGCAATATCTGCTATTTTTATGGTTAAAGGGAAAAATGGATTTAGACAAAGGGGAGTTTATTTAACTCTTTTAGGAGTTGTTTTAATAGCTTTCTTTTTATATATATAATCTTATGCATTTTGCATAAGATTATACTTTTAAGTTATTTATCTAGCATAACTTTCTGCTCTTGATTCTCTAATAACATTAACTTTAATTTCACCAGGATATTGAACTTTTGCTTCTATATCTTGTGCAATTTCATTTGCAAGAAGTACAGCTTCATCATCATTTATTAATTCTGCTTTTACTATAACTCTTACTTCTCTTCCTGCATTAATTGCAAATGCATTTAACACACCTGTTTTACTAGTTGAAATATTTTCAACCTCTTCTACTCTTCTTAAAAAGCTTTCTAAAACTTCTCTTCTAGCTCCAGGTCTTGCAGCACTTAATGCATCTGCTGCACATACTGCTGCACTTTCTACATTTATTGGTTCTTCATGTCCATGATGAGCATAAATTGCATTGATTACAGTCTCATTTTCATCATAGCGTTTACACATTTCTGCACCTAAATGCACATGTGAACCTGGCATATCATGAGTCAAAGCTTTTCCAATATCATGTAAAAGTCCTGCTCTTCTTGCTAAAATTGTATCTCCACCCATTTGTGCAGCTAACAATCCAGCTAAATTTGCAACTTCTAAAGTATGTTTTAAAGCATTTTGACCATATGAAGCTCTATATCTTAATCTTCCTACAAGTTTAACAAGTTCAGGATGCATAGAAGTAATTCCAAGTTCTAAAATAACATCTTCACCCTCTTTTAAGATATTTTTATCAAACTCATTTTTTACTTTTTTGTAAATCTCTTCTATTCTTGCTGGTTGAATTCTTCCATCTTCTAATAACTCTTCTATAGTTCTTGTAGCTATTGCTCTTCTGTATAGATTAAAAGAAGAAATAGTGATTGTATTTGGAGTATCATCAATAATAATATCCACTCCTAAAAGCATCTCTAAAGCTTTTATATTTCTTCCTTCTTTACCAATAATTTTTCCCTTAGTTTCTTCATCACTTAATGGTAAATTGTTGATTAATCTCTCAGCAGCAAATTCACCTGCATATCTTGTAACTGCTTGAGATAGCATATTATTTATCTCTTCTTTTGCGTTAGTTTCTGCTGCTTTATATTGTTTTCTAAAAATAGAGGCTATTTGAGCTCTACTATCTTCTTTTACTTTTTCAAGCATAAGCTCTTTTGCCTCTTCAAGAGTAAGTCCAGAAGCATTTTCTAAAACTTTTATTGCTTTACTTATTTTTTCATCATAAGTTTTTTGTTGTTTTTTCAAGCCTTCTTTAATTGTAGTTATTTTTTTATTTTTTTCTACAATTTCAGCTTTTTGCTCTTTTATAACTTTAAGTTCAGATTCTAAATGCTTATTTAACTCTTTTTCTTTTTTTTCAATCTGAAAAAGCATATCATCATACTCTTTTTTTGCCGTTCTAAACTCTTTGTCATAATCTCTTTTTGCTTTAACTTGAGCATCTTTTAATATTACTTCTGCTTCATGCTCGATAACTTTTGCTTTTGCTTTTGCTTGTTCAATTAAAATATCAAACTTTGCACTATAAAACTTTTTTACTATTAATACACTAATCAAAGCTGTAAGAAGTGCTGTAATAACACCTACTACAATTGATTCCATCATTATTAAATCCATATTCAAAACCTTAATTTGTAATTATATAATTAGCTTGAATATCGTAATCATTAGATAATATTTTTGGCGTTTTACAAAGTTTAAGTTGAGTAAAAACTATACATGGAGTATAGCCTAAACGGTAAAAGAACCTATCATACATTCCTTTTCCAAAGCCAATTCTTTTACATAGTCCATCCACTCCCACTACTGGAACTATTGCTAAATCAATCTTTTTTGCTTTGAAACTAGAATTTGGTGGCTCTTTTATACCAAACTTTTTTTTCTTCAATGGTAATCTATATTTAACTGCTTTAAAACTATCTCCTATCATATAAGGAACATAAACTTCACACACCCTCTCTTTGCGAAGTCTATTTATAAGTGGTAAAACATCAACTTCAATTCCCATTGGAATATATAAAAGTACTCTTTTTGCTTTATATTGTTTTATTAATATATGTAAATTTTTTACTACTTTTTTATCTTTATAAATCTTTGAAAAACGACTCTCAAATTCTAATCTTTTAATACACGATTTTCTAAAATCACGCTTGTGACTCTCTTTCATATTTAAGCCTTACTTGGATAAAATTCTTACCCAGCAAATTATTTTACCAAAAGGAATTAAAATGCAGTTTAAGAATATAGCATTTATAGCAATTTTATCTATACTTTTTTTCACAGGTTGTGGTGATTCAAAAGTAAATGAAGATGGTAAAACTGAAGCTAAGATACAAACTAAATTTCAATTAAGCAATATTGATGGAACTACTTTTACAATTAATAAAGAAGGTGAAAAGCTTATATTTGATTTACCAGAGAAAAAAATAGTATTACTAAACTTTTTTGGGACATGGTGTAATCCTTGTATAGCAGAGATACCTCATTTAAATAATTTAATAAATAAATATCCAAAAGATTTAGAAATTGTTGCTGTAAGTTTGGATAAAAAGAATGAAAAACAAACTACAAATGAAGCTTTAGAATCATTTAAAAATAAATACAATATTCAATACAAAATAGTAAATAGTGAAGAAAATTATAAGTTAGCAAGTGCATTAGGAGAGATAAAAACTATCCCTACAATGTTTTTAATTGATAAAAAAGGAAACATTAAACAAAAATATACAGGTGTTATTCCAGAAGAGATGATAGAAACAGATATAAAAAAAGAGCTTGAGGAAAAATAATGTTTAGTTTTTTTAAGAAAAAAAAAGAAGAAGACAATAATGAAGAAATAGCAAAAGAAGAAGTTGAACAAACTACTCAAAAAGCTTTAGATGAAGAAAAAAATCAAGATAATAATGAAGAAGAGCACAAAGGTTTTTTCTCAAAAGCTTTAGAAAAAACTTTTGCAAATATTAAAACTGTAGTTCCCCATAAAAAAGAGAAAATAAGCTTTGATGATATTGAAGAACTTTTAATTGAAGCAGATGTTGAATATGAAATAATAGAAAAAGCCATGGATGGACTTCCTGAGATGATTACAAGAAAACAATTAAGACACAGACTTGTAATGCTTTTTGAACATGCTCCCAATGTAGATTTATCAAATCTTCCAAAACCATTTGTAAGACTAATAATTGGAGTAAATGGTGCAGGTAAAACAACAACAATAGCAAAACTTGCTACAAAATCAAAAAAAGAGAACAAAACTGTTATTTTAGGTGCAGGAGATACATTTAGAGCGGCTGCTATTGAACAGCTTTCATCTTGGGCTGATAAAATTGATGTTCCAATTATAAAAACAAAACAAGGACATGATCCAAGTGCTGTTGCATTTGATACTATTTCATCTGCTGTTGCAAGAGGAATTGATAATGTTATTATTGATACAGCAGGAAGATTGCAAACTCAAACAAATCTAAACAATGAACTTAAGAAAATTGTAAAAGTTTGTAATAAAGCATATGAGGGTGCTCCTCATCAAAAATTACTTATAATAGATGGAACACAAGGAAATAGTGCAATTTCTCAAGCACAAGCTTTTAATGAGATGGTTCAAGTTGATGGAATTATTGTAACAAAACTTGATGGAACAGCAAAAGGTGGAGCTTTATTTTCTATCTCAAACAGACTTGAACTACCAATATTTTATGTGGGTGTTGGGGAAAAACAAGATGATTTAATAGAGTTTAGTCCCGATGAGTTTGTTGATAGTTTATTGGATGAAATCTACACAAAAGAACAATAAAACATAAAACATGAGGTGAATATTGCAATTTTTTAAAGCAAATAAATACTTAATAATAATTGTATTTGTAACCTCATTTTTTATCTTACTAACATTTTATTTTTTAAAACATTTAAATAATAGCGATGATTTATTAAATAACTTAGAAAACTCTTTAAATACTACTAAAAATCTCTTTGAAGAACAAAAAAGATATGCCTTATCATTATCTATTTTATTATCAGAAGATAAAGAGATTGTAAATAGTTTTTTAAATAACAATAGAGCTGAAACTTTTAAGGTAGTAAATAGAAAAATAAAAACATTGAAAAAACTTCAAAATAGTAATTTAGAAGTTCAAATTCATAACAAAGATTTAAGTACATACTTAAGAAGTTGGGATTTAAGCATAAAAGACATTCCTCTTTCAAGTTTTAGAAAAGGAGTTGTAAAAGTAAAAGAAGAAAAAAAGCCAATTGTTTCAATAGAACTTGGTAAAAGATTAAATATAAAAGCCATATCTGCTATAAAAAATAATGGAAAATATGTGGGTTCACTGGAAGTTATTGTTGGTTTTAACTATCTTACAAAGCAATTAAAACAAAAAGGCTGTACTCTTTATGTATTATTAAATAAAAAATATTTAAATATTGCTACAAACTTAAAAGATAATCCCAAAATAAAAGATTATGTTTTAGTAAATAGTGCAAATATTGATGATTTAAAAGATTTAAATTTGAATAATTTAAAAGATTATGGATATGCTTCAACAAAAAAACACTCTTTTGCTTACTTTTCATATTATGATTTAAACAATAAACATTTAGGTTATATATTTACATCAATTTTAAATAAAAATCAAATAAATTTAAATAACTCTTTTAATTATGAAGAGATTAATAGTAACAAAAAGGTAGAGATAAAATGAGACTTTTACTACTTGAAGATGATTTAGAATACAAACTTAGCATAAAAGAGTATTTAGAATCTTTAGGATATGAAATTGATGATTTTGATGATGGAGAAGATGCTTTAAGTGCAATATATGAAAATAAATACCATTTACTTATCTTAGATATTAGAGTTCCAAATATAAATGGATATGAAGTTGTTAAAAATATAAGAGAAAATGGTGATAATACACCTGTTATTTATATTACTTCACTTACTGATATAAATAATCTAAGCTTGGGGTATGAACTTGGTTGCAATGATTATATAAAAAAACCTTTTTCACCTAAAGAGTTAAAGTATAGAGTTGAACAACTTTTAAAACTTTTTTATACAAATGAAAACAGTGATAAAATAGATTTAAAATCTAACTTTACCTATGATATTTTAAAAAAACAACTCTTTAAAAACTCAGAATTAATACAGCTAACAAAAAAAGAAGCAGAAGTTGTTTTTTGCTTAATTACTAATAAAAACCAATTTGTAAGCATAGATAAATTAAGAAGTGAAGTTTGGGATGATAAATATATTTGTGAAGCAGATATTAGAGTTTGTATTAAAAAAATAAGAGATAAAACCTCAAAAGATTTTATAATAAATCAAAGAGGAATTGGATATAAAATTGATAGAGAAAAATAGACATTTTATATTTAAAATATCTTTATTTTACACAACAATATTTTTTATATTTATTGCAATACCAATATATTTTTATACAAACTTAGAGTTGGAAAATTATAAAAATAATCAAAATAGACTTCTAATAGAACATGCACAAAAAATACAAAGAGCAATATATGACTTTTCAAGTTCAAAAAGCGATACATTTAACTTTCCAAAATCTTTTAAATTTGAAGCAACACTAATCTCAAAAGAAAAAAAGATTATATACAAAACTAGAAATATAAATATCAATAAAAACTCTAAAATAAGCATAAAAGTAGAATTAGCAAAAAATAGATTAAATGCAAAATATCTAAAAGTTGAAAAAGAACTCTCTTATAAGGAGATATATTTAAAGATTTTAGTACTTATTTTATCTATTGGATTATTTGTATTCATATCTATATATTTAATTATAAAAGCAAGTATTGAACCATATAAAAAAGCAAATGAGTATTTAGATGCTTTTTTCAATGATGCCATGCATGAGTTAAAAACTCCTTTGGGTGTAATACAGTTAAACTTAGAGATATTAGATGAAAAACAAGGAAATACAAAAGAGATAAATCGCTCAATAAATGCTGTTAAAAATCTTTTTTTAGTTTATGAAGATATAGAATACTTAATTAAACAAAAAAGCGTGAAATATAATAAAGAAGAAGTTGATTTTAGCTATATTTTAAGACAAAGGGTTGATCAATTTGAGAGTTTAAGTGTTACAAAAAATTTAAAATTTATCTTAAATATAAAAGATAATATTAATATTTATATAAATAGAACTCATCTACAAAGAATCATAGATAATACAATCTCAAATGCAATAAAATACTCTTATAAAGATACTAATATAACAATAACTTTAAAAAATGATGATAAAAATAATACCATTTTTAGTGTACATAACTTCTCAAATCCTATAAAAGACACTAAAACAGTTTTTAATAGATACTATAAAGAAAACCATATAAAAGGGGGCTTTGGTATAGGTTTGAATATTGTGAAAAATATTTGTGAATTAAATAATATTAAAATAGTACTAAGCTCTACAAAAGAAGATGGTACATCCTTCACATATACTTTCTTAGCTAAAACTTAATTTATACTATTAAAAGTAAACATAAAAGTAACTTTATATTTATATAATAACTTATAAATAAAAGGAGCTACTATGAATAAGAAAAAATTAGTTGTTACAACAGCATTAATTACTTTACTTTCATCATTTGCATGTGCAGCACAAGAGATGGCTGCACCAAAAACTTATCCAACAGGAGAAGTTGGTAAAATAGTTAAATTAGGTGAAGATATTGTAAATAACACAGATACACATCCTTTAACAAAAGATTTTGTTGGAAATAAACTACAATGTAAAAGTTGTCACTTAAAAGGTGCAGATGGCAAAGTAGGTACAGGAGAGGGTATATCTAGTTGGATTGGAACAGCAGCAGCATTTCCCGCATGGTCAAAAAGAGAAAAAACAGTTCAAACACTGCAAGATAGATCAAATAACTGTTTTATGAGAAGTATGAATGGGAAAAGACCAATTATTGATACAGAAGCAAGTATTGCTATTGCTGCTTATATAACTTGGTTATCAGAGGGTAGTAAAATAAAAATGAATGAAAAAGGTCCTTGGAGTGAACATAATACTAAATTATATCCAAAAGCTGTAAAACATTTTAAAAAAATACAAAAAAATGCTACTCATGAAAATTATCTTTCAGGAAAAGAGATTTATAAAAATCAATGTGCATCATGTCATGGAGCAAATGGCGAAGGTCTTGCAGTATTTCCACCATTATGGGGTAAAGATGCAAATGGAAATTGGTTAAGTTATAATACAGGTGCAGGAATGAGTAAACTAGATAAAGCAGCAGCATGGGTTAAATCAAATATGCCTTTAGGACAAGGAAATAGCATGAGTGATCAAGATGTAGCAGATGTTGTTTTATATATGAATGCACAAGAAAGAGCCTCTTTTGATCTTAAGAAAAGACTTCTACCAAAAGAAGAAATGGGTTATTATAATTCTAAAGTATTTGAAGAAAAACATACAGTTGAAAGCAACTTTAAAGCTTTAGGACTTGACTTAAATAAAATAAAAAATGGTAAATAGTAAGTAAAAACTTACTATTTATTAAAAAAAGAATCAATTTTTAAAAAATAGTTTTCTATCTTATAAAAAGAGTGATTCCCTCCTTCATAAACTTCCAAATGGCTATTTGGAAGTTTTTTAATAGCTTGTTTGTAATCTAAAACTTCATCACCAGTTTGAAGCAATGTTAAAAAATTTTTCTCATTTTTTATACTATTAACATCAATTTGTTTTAACTGTTGCATATGTTTTGAAGTTATTTCAAAAGATGTTTCATCAAAATAGTTCTTTGCCATACCAATTTTATCTAATATTTTATATGGAAAGATTGCTGGATTTATTAATACTGCTTTTAAATTATACTTATTTGCTAAATAAATAGAGTAATATCCTCCTAAAGATGAACCAATTAGCTTTACTTCTTCACCTTTTGATTGAAAAGCTTTTATTAATTGTTCTAAAGTATCAATTGCTAAAGTAGGAACATAAGATAAAGAAGGAGTTATAATATCATTTTTAAAAAACTTTTTAAATAAAGTAGCTTTTCCTCCATATCCACTACTTCCAAAACCATGTATATAAATTATCATTTTTTAAGCCTTTTGTTTTTTTGTAATAAAAATGTTGCAATAGAAGTAATTATAATACCTGGAATAACTATAGTTTCAATACTTTTATGATCAATAATTAAAAGTAAAACAGCAACAGCAACAGGATTTAAATATATATATGACATAACTTTTGTAGGTCCTAAAATCACAGTACTTTTTTGATATAGAAACAAAGTTATAATTGTTGTTCCAATTATTAAATAAAGCATATTATAAATCAAACTACCTTCAATTAATTCCCAATTTAGTGGTTTTTGAAAGATAATTATTCCAAGTGCCATCCAAATTGCCCCACCAATTAATGTACAAAACACAAGAACTAAAGGGTTGTCATTTCTATATAAAAGTTTTATAGAAATTGAGTAACAACACATACAAAAAGAGCCTATTATAAATATATAATCACCATCATTTAAAGAAAAAGATAAAAGTAATTCAAGATTTCCTTTAAAAATAACCCATAAAGTTCCAATTAAACCAATAAAATATACAAGTAATTTATTAAAACTAATTTTTTCTTTAAATATAAATAGTGCTAAAATTGCAGTCATTAAAGGAACAAGTGTATATAAAGTTCCAGTATTTAATACAGTTGTTGATTTTAAAGCCTCAAACATTCCCATAAAATACAAAGAATAAAAAAGACTAATAACAAGCGCTCTTGGCAAAGTTTTTAAAATGCCATCTCTTAATGATTTTCTAAATAAAATAAATGGAGCCATAATAATTATAGCTCCAATAAATCTAAGAAAAGTCAAAGACAATGGATTAACAGCATTTGCTAATTTTTGAGAAGCTAAAAATGAACCTGCTACTAAAAAAGTAGCAAATAATACATACATATGTGCTTGTAAAGTTGAAGTATTTTTCAATAATAATCCTTGATTTTTTTGAAATTTTAGTAAATAAAAAAGTTTTTGTCATTTACATATGTTGATGCTTTTTCTAATTCTACTTAATTGCGTAGCTGATATACCAATATGAGAAGCGATATGGTGTTGTGCAACCCTACTTTCAATATTGGGGTGTTTATTAATAAAATTCAGATATCTTTTTTTTGCATCATCTATAACTAGTGATATTTCAATATTTTCTTTTTCAATAATCCAATTTTTTTCAATAATAATCTCCATTAAATATTAAATAATAACGAAATTATGATAAAAGAGTACTTTTGATTTATTTATAAGTTAGATTTTAAATAAAAATTAAAATAGTATCTTAAAAAAGATACTATTTTTGAATAAATTTATTCTTTTTGACTTCATTTTCAATCTCTTTAGACATACCCTCAACGGTTTTTACCACTTCATTTGTTTGTGTTGCGATTAAAGCATTTTCTTGTGTAGTATTGTCTAATTGTGAAATTGCACTATTAATTTGCTCTAGCCCTTTCATCTGTTCACTTGAGTTAGTTGTTACAGTTTCAACTATTTTTGTTGTATGTATAATATTTTCATTTAAACTTTCAAAGCCTTTATACATTTGCTCAACAACTTCTTTACCGCTAGTTGTACTAATTGTTGCACTTTCAACTAACTCTTTAATTTTACTTGCAGCTTGGGCACTTCTATTTGCTAAATTTCTAACTTCAGCAGCTACAACAGCAAAGCCTTTTCCAGCTTCACCAGCAGTTGCAGCTTCTACTGCTGCGTTTAGTGAAAGAATATTTGTTTGAAAAGATATTTGATCAATAATTGTTATTGATTCAATAATTGCTTGAACATGATTATTTATATCTTCCATTGAATTTGTTGTTTTTCTTGATAACTCTTTACCCTTTGATACTTCATCTTTTAAAGAGTTTGAATTTTTTGCAAGTTCATTTGTATATTTACTATTTTCTCTCATAGTTTGTGTTATTTCTTCAAGATTTGCAGCACTTTGCTCTAAAGAGACTGCTTGTTCATTTGCACTTGTTGTTAGTCTATTCATATTTGAAGAGAGAGTATCTGAACTTTCACTTAATATTTCTCCATTATGCAAGTTAATATTTAGCATCTTTGAAATTTCAATTCCTAGGTTATTAACCCCACTCATTAAAGTACAAAGATGCCCTTTACATGACATATTAGTAACTTTTGTAAAATCTCTTTGTTCATAAGATTTTAAAACTTCAATTGTATGCATAATTGTTGTTTCTAAATTAGTAATCATAATATTTAAATCTTCAGTTAGTTCATTTATAACTGCATTTGAAGTTGTTGCTTTAACCCTATTTGATAAAATACCTGAACTTACATCACTAACAACTTTTGATACATCTTGTAAAACGATATCATCTTGTTCAATTGTTTGCTTGATTTTTTTGATGTTTTCATTTATTTGTTTTGTCATTTTGCCTATTTCATCTTTTGTTGTAACTTCAATTAATTCAACACTTTTTTTCTCTTTATTTAAAAAAGATAAAAATGAAAGTAAGCCTTTTTCAAAAACTTCTAAAGGCTGTATCAATGATACTTTTGAAATATATGAAACTACTAAAACTAAGATTATTAATATAACAACAATTATTGAAATAAGCGTAATAATCAAACTACTTACATTATCATCAACTCTTTTTTCAATTTTACTTACTTTTTCTTCAATATCATCAAGATAAATTCCAGTAACTAAAGTCCAATTAAATTTATCTATATTTTTTGAAAAAGCCATTTTCTTTATTAGTTTATTAGTATTTGGTTTTTTATAAAAATATTCAACAAAATGAGTATCATCTTTTGCATTTTTAACTAAAGCTTCTCTAAATGCAAAACCTTTAATATCAGTCTTTGATAAATCAGTTTTTGTACCATTTAGTTCAGGCTTTGTACCATGAAACCCAAAATAGTATCCATCTTGCTTTTTTTCATATGCAAAGAAATATCCACTACCATCTAGAAATCTTGCTTTTGATATAACATCTATAACTCTCTTTTTTGCTTCTTTTTTTGTTTTACTACTATTTATAATACCTTGAACTATTGTATGTATAGTCATTATTTGATTTTTTAGTAACTCTTTTTTTTCATTTACTACAGAGTTCTCAAAATCTTTAATTGTCTCCTCACTATTTTTATATGTTAAATTTACTGTAATAATAGTAGTAATCAGTATTGCAACAAATACTGGTAATACTACAAGTGTTAACAGTTTACTTTTTATACTATTAAACATCGCCATCTCTTTCCTCCTAGTTTGTGTATGATATATGTATTGAAATTAAATTTTAGTTTAAATTTAAAATTTTAATAATAATTTATAAGTTGTGGTTCAGTTTGTAACAAAAGTGTAACATTTTAATGACAATATCATTTTATTGCAATTTGAAATATTTTATTTCTAATAAGATTTTTTTGTGTATTATTTCATATAAAAAAGCTAAAGGTATTATAAAATGGCAAAAAAGAAAAGATCTTTATTTGAATGTCAACACTGCGGAGAACAAGCAACAAAATGGCTAGGTAAATGCCCAAATTGTGGTTCTTGGGACAGTTTTATTGAGTTAAATGAAGAACAACAAGAAGTTTTAAAAAAAACAACAAAACTAATATCAACAACATCAAAAGCAAAATCAATCACTCAAGTCAAACAAGATGATATCACAAGGTTTACTTCAAACAATAGTGAGTTTGATTTAGTTTTAGGAGGAGGTATAGTTCCTGGAAGCTTAACCTTAATTGGAGGAAGTCCAGGTGTTGGAAAATCAACTTTACTTCTAAAAGTAGCTGGAAATATCGCACAAAGTAACAAAAAAGTTTTATATGTTTCAGGGGAAGAGAGTGCTGGACAAATAAAACTAAGAGCAAATAGACTTGAAGCAAACCATGATGATTTATATTTATTAAGTGAAATTAAACTTGAAGAGATAATGGATGAGTTATTAAGAGAAAATTATGAAGTAGTAATTATTGACTCTATACAAACAATTTATTCAGCAGCTTTAACTTCAGCTCCTGGCTCAGTATCACAAGTAAGAGAGATTACTTTTGAACTTATGAGAAAAGCAAAAGATACTGATATTGCTATGTTTATTATTGGACACATTACAAAAGACGGTGCAATTGCAGGTCCAAGAGTATTAGAACATATGGTTGATACTGTTTTATATTTTGAAGGTGATGCAAGTAAAGAGATACGAATGCTAAGAGGTTTTAAAAATAGATTTGGTTCAACATCAGAAATTGGTATTTTTGAAATGACAAATGAGGGATTAGTAAGTGCAAAAGATATAGCCTCAAAATTTTTTGATAAATCAAAACCACAAAGTGGTTCTGCTTTGACAGTTGCTATGGAAGGAAGTCGTGCGCTTATTCTTGAAGTTCAAGCTTTAGTTACAGAAAGTACCCATCCAAATCCAAAAAGAAGTGCGACAGGCTTTGATGCAAATAGATTAAATATGCTCTTAGCACTACTTGAGAAAAAAATTGATTTACCATTAAACCATTATGATGTATTTGTAAATATAAGTGGAGGAATAAGAATAAAAGAGAGTTCTGCTGATTTAGCAGTAATTGCAAGTATTATAAGCTCTTTTAGAGATAGACCATTATCAAAAGAATCTGCATTTATTGGTGAAGTTTCATTAACAGGTGAGATAAAAGATGTATATTCAATAGATATGAGATTAAAAGAGGCTCAAGCACAAGGAATAAAAAAAGCAATATGTGCACAAAAGCCATCAACAAAACTTGAAATAAAAGTTTTTGCTGTTGATGAAGTTACAAAAATGTTAGAACTTTTTTAATAATTAAAAGCTCAAGGGAGCTTTTAATTTTATTTATCTATATTTTCCAACTCTTTTTCAGCTTTTTGCCAAGAAAGTTCAACTCTTTTATAAGCTTGTTCAAAACCATTTTTAATAGTTTGCCAAGCATCTAAAGAACTAGATTTTAATTGACCTAAATTTTCAGCTAATTCAACTCTTTGTTTTCTTAATTGTTTTAAAGTTTCTCTAGATTTTTCTTTTGCTTTTGTACTCATTTTTGTAAAGTTTTTATCAACTTTTTTTTCTAAAGTATTAATTCGCTCATCTAGTCTTTCTAAACTCTTTTCACTCTTTTTTACTAGTTGTTCTTTTTTATCAAAAGAGTAGTTTTTAATTGTACTTACTAACTCTTTTGTATCTTGCTTAATATCTTTAATAGTAATATCATTTGCACTTAAAGGAATAGCAATCACAACAAAACTAACAACTAAAAAATAAAATAATTTTAATATTCTCATTTTGAAGACTCCTCATCTTTGAATTTTTTCTTTAAATTTGTTATTTCATCACTTAGTTTATCCCAATTGTGTTCAACTGACTCTTTAAAACTCTCCCAAGAATCATCACCTTTTTGTTTGAATTCACTAAGCTTTTCTTCTGCTTCTTTTTCTAACTTTTTAAGTTTTTCTATTTGATTTAAATATTCAAGTTGTACATCATTTTTTGCATTATCAACTCTTGTTTTTAAAATAATAATTTCATCTTTTAACTCTTGAAGTCTACCCTCAATTTTTTTCTGATAAAGCTCTTTTTTACTCATAATGTTCTCCTTGTTTTAAATTTTGTTTTTTTTGGTAACTTCTTAAACCTAACGCCTATCAAGTTAAATCTTGCTTAAATATTATTTTAATCTTATTTCAATCTATTTTAGATATTATTTCAAAAAAAATAGGACAATTAATGATTGATTTAGACAATCGTGTAGAGTTTGAAGTAGATTTAGAAAAACTTGAAAAAATTACTTCGAATTTAACAAATAAAGATATTGAATTAATTATCACAAATAATGATGAAATTCAAGAAATGAACAAAGAGTATAGACAAAAAGATATGCCAACTGATGTGTTAAGCTTTCCATTGGAGTTTGATATGCCAGATATGCCTTTAGGTTCTATTGTAGTATCAAATGAATTTGTTCAAGAAAAAGCAAAAGAGTATAATCACTCAACACAAGATGAATTTACTCTTTTATTTATACACGGTCTTCTTCATCTTTTAGGATATGACCATGAAGTTGATAGTGGTGAACATAGATTAAAAGAAGAAGAACTAATCAAAAAGTATAATTTACCAAATAGTTTAATTGTAAGGAACTCGTAAAAATGGATTTTTTAATTTTTGTTATCTCTATGGCTGCACTTATTTATGGTGCTGAATTTATTATACAACAAAGTGAAAAAATCGCACTTCATTATAATATTTCACATTTTGTTATTGGGGCAACATTAGTAGCAGTAGGAACTAGTTTACCTGAGATGGCTGTATCAATGTCTGCTGCTATTAAAGGAAATGCAGATATTGCTGTTGCAAATGTAGTTGGAAGTACTATATTTAATATTTCACTTGTTTTAGGTGCAGTATTTTTAGTTGCAAAAAAAATATCTCCAGATAGGGATTTATTTGCAAAAGATTCTGCTTGGTCACTATTTCCAATATTAATTTTTATCCTTATGGCAATTGATGGAAAATTAAATGCTATTGATGGGATTTTATTTTTATTATTAATGGCAGGATATGTTTTATTTTTAATTGGCTCAAACCAAGTTGAACAAATAGATGAAGAACTTACTAAAGAGAAGTTTGATTGGAAAAAAAGTATTGTACTTTTATTAATAGGATTTGTTTTTGTTGTAGTGGGTGCTGATTTTGCAATTGATAGTGCATCAAATATTGCAAGAACATTTGGAATTAGTGAATGGGCTATTGGACTATTTTTAATTGCCTTTGGTACAAGCTTACCTGAACTTACTATTTCTATTAAATCTGCACTTAAAAATAATGCTGATTTAGCAATTGGTAATATTATTGGTTCAAATGTAGCAAACTTTACTATGGTTTTAGGTGTTAGTTCTATTATAAGTGTATTAAATGTAGATTTATCTAAAAACTTTTTTGATATAGCAGCTGCATTTATAGTATCATTAATGCTTGTATTTATAACAGCAAATAAACTTTATAATAAATCTGCTGGTATTGCACTACTTGTAGTATTAGCTCTTGTAATTCAAAATAGTTTAGTTTAAACTAAACTATTTTGAACAATCTGGACAAACTCCAGCAAAAATAATACTTGCTTGATTTATAGTATAATTTTTTGAAGAAGTTGCTTCTTTTACTAAATTAGAAATATCTAAATCAACATCTTCTATCTTTCCGCATGATGAGCATACTAAGTGTGAATGTTCATCCTTTACTAATTCATAAACTGATTTTGCATTTGGTATTTTAACTTCATTTAAAAATACTTTTTCTATCATTGCATTTATATTTTTATAAATAGTTGCTAAAGAAATAGATGGAAACTTTTCTAATAATTTTTTATATAGATCATCAATGTTCATATGACCATTTGAATAAAGCTCTTCAACTATTGCTACTCTCCTTGTTTTAAATTTTGTTTTTTTTGGTAACTTCTTAAACCTAACGCCTATCAAGTTAAATCTTGCTTAAATATTATTTTAATCTTATTTCAATCTATTTTAGATATTATTTCAAAAAAAATAGGACAATTAATGATTGATTTAGACAATCGTGTAGAGTTTGAAGTAGATTTAGAAAAACTTGAAAAAATTACTTCGAATTTAACAAATAAAGATATTGAATTAATTATCACAAATAATGATGAAATTCAAGAAATGAACAAAGAGTATAGACAAAAAGATATGCCAACTGATGTGTTAAGCTTTCCATTGGAGTTTGATATGCCAGATATGCCTTTAGGTTCTATTGTAGTATCAAATGAATTTGTTCAAGAAAAAGCAAAAGAGTATAATCACTCAACACAAGATGAATTTACTCTTTTATTTATACACGGTCTTCTTCATCTTTTAGGATATGACCATGAAGTTGATAGTGGTGAACATAGATTAAAAGAAGAAGAACTAATCAAAAAGTATAATTTACCAAATAGTTTAATTGTAAGGAACTCGTAAAAATGGATTTTTTAATTTTTGTTATCTCTATGGCTGCACTTATTTATGGTGCTGAATTTATTATACAACAAAGTGAAAAAATCGCACTTCATTATAATATTTCACATTTTGTTATTGGGGCAACATTAGTAGCAGTAGGAACTAGTTTACCTGAGATGGCTGTATCAATGTCTGCTGCTATTAAAGGAAATGCAGATATTGCTGTTGCAAATGTAGTTGGAAGTACTATATTTAATATTTCACTTGTTTTAGGTGCAGTATTTTTAGTTGCAAAAAAAATATCTCCAGATAGGGATTTATTTGCAAAAGATTCTGCTTGGTCACTATTTCCAATATTAATTTTTATCCTTATGGCAATTGATGGAAAATTAAATGCTATTGATGGGATTTTATTTTTATTATTAATGGCAGGATATGTTTTATTTTTAATTGGCTCAAACCAAGTTGAACAAATAGATGAAGAACTTACTAAAGAGAAGTTTGATTGGAAAAAAAGTATTGTACTTTTATTAATAGGATTTGTTTTTGTTGTAGTGGGTGCTGATTTTGCAATTGATAGTGCATCAAATATTGCAAGAACATTTGGAATTAGTGAATGGGCTATTGGACTATTTTTAATTGCCTTTGGTACAAGCTTACCTGAACTTACTATTTCTATTAAATCTGCACTTAAAAATAATGCTGATTTAGCAATTGGTAATATTATTGGTTCAAATGTAGCAAACTTTACTATGGTTTTAGGTGTTAGTTCTATTATAAGTGTATTAAATGTAGATTTATCTAAAAACTTTTTTGATATAGCAGCTGCATTTATAGTATCATTAATGCTTGTATTTATAACAGCAAATAAACTTTATAATAAATCTGCTGGTATTGCACTACTTGTAGTATTAGCTCTTGTAATTCAAAATAGTTTAGTTTAAACTAAACTATTTTGAACAATCTGGACAAACTCCAGCAAAAATAATACTTGCTTGATTTATAGTATAATTTTTTGAAGAAGTTGCTTCTTTTACTAAATTAGAAATATCTAAATCAACATCTTCTATCTTTCCGCATGATGAGCATACTAAGTGTGAATGTTCATCCTTTACTAATTCATAAACTGATTTTGCATTTGGTATTTTAACTTCATTTAAAAATACTTTTTCTATCATTGCATTTATATTTTTATAAATAGTTGCTAAAGAAATAGATGGAAACTTTTCTAATAATTTTTTATATAGATCATCAATGTTCATATGACCATTTGAATAAAGCTCTTCAACTATTGCTACTCTTTGAGGAGTAACTTTTAAATCATACTCTTTTAATAAAGTTGTATAATTAATCATTTTTCTACCCTTTTATACCTTTCGTGAAATATTACTATATATATCTTTTAATTTCCTAATTTTTTTGATATTATAAGTTTATTTAAAAAAATAAAAAAATTAGATAAGTATTAAAAACTATTAAAGGAAAATTATTTTCCTTTAAGTTTTAATTGATATAATTTATCTAAAGAAAAAAATTATCCAAAGGAGAAGAAGATGAAAAAGCTATTAAAACAGTTAAAACTAATACAAGGAAGTTCTTTAGTAATGTATACTAAAGTTCATAACTATCACTGGAATATAAAAGGTTTACAGTTTTTTGCAATTCATGAAATGACTGAAAAACTATATGGTGAATTTAGTACAATTTATGATGATGCAGCAGAGAGATTGCTTCAATTAAATGAAAAACCTTTAATTTTAATAAGTGAAATAACTGAAAACTCATTTATTAAAGAAGATAAAAAAACAGATTTTGATGCAAAATATGTATTGTCAAATATTTTAGAAGATTTTGAAAAATTCTTAAAAGAGTTTAAAAAGCTTTCAGAACTTGCAGATGAAAATGGTGATAATACAACAGTAGCATTTGCTGATGATAATATTGCACATTTAGAAAAAAATATTTGGATGATTAAATCATCTATTTCTTAATCATATTGTCTTTTTTAAGTTTAGATGAATTATAATCACTAATGATGAATATTCATCTAAACATTATATAAAATATTTTAGGAGATAAAATGAGACAGTATGAATCTTATAAGTGTAATAAATGTGGAAATGTTGTTGAAGTACAAACAGTAGGTGGTGGTGAACTACACTGCTGTGGTGAAAAAATGGAGATGATTACGCAGAATTTAACTGCTGTTAATCTTATGAAAGCTTTTGCTGGTGAATCAATGGCAAGAAACAAATATGAATACTTTGCAAAGATTGCTCAAAAAGAGGGATATAGAGATATTGCAGAACATTTCCAAAGAGCTGCAAACAATGAAAAAATGCATGCAAAACTTGAACTTAAAGCCTGTAATGAGTTATTAACAGGCAAAGAGTTTGAAGATACTATTGGCAATTTGAAAATTGCAATTGCAGGTGAAAATTATGAAAATGAAACTATGTATCCAGATTTTGCAGAAATTGCAAAAGAAGAAGGACATAGACAAATCTCTAAAATGTTAGAAATGATTGGAAAAATCGAAATTGAACATGAGAACATGTATAAAGAACTTCTTCAAAGATTAGAATCAGGAAAAGAGTTTGAAAGTGAAGATGATGATGAAGAGTGGATTTGTGAAGTATGTGGACATGTACACAGAGGCAAAAAAGCTTTAAAAATGTGTCCAGTATGTAAACATCCACAAGAATACCAATCAAGACAAAATACAAAAAAATAAAGTAGAGAACTCTCTACTTTATTATCAATAAATTAAACATGAAAAAATATCTATTTTTATTTACATTTTTATTATCTTTTTGTTTTGCAAATGAGTTTAAAGTTGCATCATATAATGTTCAAAACCTTTTTGATTTAAAATATGATAAAACTGAATACAAACAATACATACCAAATACAAAATCAAATTGGAATAAAAATACATATAATACCAAAATAAAAAATCTAGCAAAAGTTCTAAAAGATTTGGATGCAAATATTATTGCATTACAAGAAATTGAATCAATACAAGTTTTAAAAGATTTAAAAAAACAACTTCCAAGATATAAATATACATCACTTTTTAAATATAAAAATGGCGCAGTTGGTCTTGGGTTTTTAAGTGATATAAAAATCTTGCACAATAAAAAAATTTCTGTAAAATTTAATAATAAAATCTTTCGACCCATTATGGAAACAACCTTTTATTATGAAAATATAAAATTTAAGATTTTCAATAACCATTGGCCTTCAAAAAAAGCACAAGAGAGCTATAGAATAAAATATGCTTACACACTTTTAAATAGAATAAAAGAACTACCAAAAGATTATGATTATATAATTTTGGGTGACTTAAATTCAAATTATGATGAAAAACAAACACTTTATTTAAATAAAAATCTTGATGATAGTTTAAATATCACAGGAATAAATGATATTTTAAATACTATAAATGAAGATAATACATTTATAAATAAAACATCTATTAAAACAGAAGAAAAAAGAGCTCATTATAATCTTTGGTTAGAGTTAGCATATCAAGAAAGATTCTCTTATAAATATAGAGGAAGAAATACAACACCTGATAATATGCTTTTACCCTACTCTTTATTTGATGGTAAAAAAATATCTTATGTAAATGGAAGTTTTAAAGTTTTTAAACCAAATTATTTATATAAAAATAATAAAATAAACAATTGGAAAGTAAAAAGAGGAGTACATCAAAATAAAGGTTATTCAGATCACCTTCCTATAATTGCAAGTTTTAATGTAAATGCATATGAAAATGAAGCTCAAAATGTAACTTCAATAAAAGATTTGTATAAAGTCAATAATATAAATAAACCTCTAATCATAAAAGATGCAGTAGTAATATATAAAAATGATAAAAGTGCTATTATAAAACAAAAAAACAATCGTGCAATTTTTGTTTATAATGCTAAAAATTTAAAAGAGTTTTATAAATATGACCTAAAAATCTTTTCAATTGAGAGTTTTCATGGATTAAAAGAGATAAAAAGCCTTGCAATTATAAATGAAAAAAATAAACTTGATAATATTGATGAATATTATTTAAATAATACAAAAGATTTAAATAATATAAAATTTCAAAATGAAATAATAAAAGAACTAAAAGTTACTTATAAAAAAAGATATGCATATTTCAATAAAAATAAAATTAGCATATACTTTAAAAATAAAGAGTTAATTCCAAAAGACAATACAAAACTTCTTTTAAAAAAAGCTCATATTGGCTACTTTAGACAAAAACCACAACTTGTAATTTATAAAAAAAGCGATTTTGAGATACTTAATTAA
>ERZ1673961.138-NODE-138-length-37291-cov-6.355570_pt1 | contig 37291 bp, 35 predicted proteins | sample MGYA00580189_ERZ1673961 | MGnify/ENA primary metagenome ERZ1673961 (study PRJEB41334, sample SAMN05608105) | rock metagenome | biome: terrestrial subsurface; feature: shale formation; material: shale | place: USA: Pennsylvania ... | reverse complement strand
CGAGACAACAATGGCTCTTGGAGCTTGTTTAAAAAATTGGATCGGGCCCACGGTGAACAGGGTGAAGTGTCGACGTTTCTTGATGAAACCCGCCATTTTGATGGCGAGCACGACACCGAATACCTGTACCGAATTCCTCTTAATCCACGAACTAACCGAAAAGGATAAATCCCATCGTTATGGATATCTTTAAAAAGAAAGAATCAAACGTTCAATCTTATGCCAACCATTTCCCTGTGGTGTTTTCCACCGCCAAAGGAAGCTGGCTGTATACCAAAGATGGTGATGCTTACCTCGATTTTCTGGCGGGCGCTGGCTCGCTGAACTATGGCCATAACAACGCCATTTTTAAACAAGCGCTGCTTGAGTACATCGACAAAGATGGCATCACGCACGGCCTGGATATGCATTCGGAAGCGAAAGCGGAATTCCTGCGTGCTTTGCAAACCTACATCTTTGAACCTCGCGACTTGAATTACAAAGTGCAGTTCACAGGCCCAACAGGCACTAACGCCGTTGAAGCGGCGATGAAGCTGGCACGCAAAGTCACCGGGCGCAGCAATATTGTTTCCTTCACGAATGGTTTTCACGGCTGCTCATACGGCGCTCTTGCGGCGACGGGGAACCAGCATCATCGTGGTGGCGCGGGGCTTGGCCTTTCGGGCGTCACGCGTCTGCCGTACGACGGCTACGCTGATATTGATGGCCTTGTTTTGTTTGAGACCATGCTGAGCGACAACTCGTCAGGTCTGGATAAGCCAGCGGCGGTTCTGGTTGAAACGGTGCAAGGTGAAGGCGGTCTGAACGCGGCATCCAATGAGTGGTTGCAACGCCTGAGCAAAATCTGTAAAGCACATGGCGTACTGGTGATTGTTGATGACATTCAGGCTGGCTGTGGCCGTACGGGCACCTTCTTCAGCTTTGAACCTGCCGGCATTGAACCCGACATCGTCACGCTGTCGAAATCGATCGGAGGATACGGACTGCCTTTGGCCGTGGTGTTGTTCAAGCCAGAGTTGGATCAGTGGAAACCGGGCGAGCACAACGGCACTTTCCGTGGCAACAACCACGCCTTTGTCACCGCTGCCAAAGCGCTGGAAACCTATTGGGCAAACGATGATTTTGCTCAGCACATTCAATTGCGAGCTCAGCAGGTGACCCGCACCATCCAAACGTCGCTGCGCCGCTTCCCTGAATTATTCTCACGCCTGAAAGGGCGAGGCTTGATGCAGGGTATCGAGTGCCAAAGTGGTGAGGTGGCTGAAAAAATTGCCCGCGAATGTTTCCGTTTGGGAATGGTGATTGAAACCGCCGGCCCAAATGATGAAGTGGTGAAGTTTTTCTGTCCGCTGACCATCAGTGAAGCCGAGCTGGAACAAGGCCTGGAGATTTTCGAACGCGCGGTGGAAAACATCGCACCTCAATTCATTAAAAAAGCCTCATAAGGAAGAGTCATGATCGTAAGAACCCTGGATGAATGTCGCCAAAGTGAACGTCGTATCGTTGCTGAAACCGGAACTTGGGAAAGTGTCCGTATGTTGCTCAAAGACGATCAGATGGGCTTTTCATTCCACATCACGACCATCTACAAAGGCACAGAAACCCACATTCACTACCAAAACCATCTGGAATCGGTCTACTGCATGTCTGGTGAAGGCGAAATTGCCGTGGTTGGTGGTGAAACTTACCCGATTAAGCCAGGAACGCTCTACATCCTGGATAAACACGATGAACATTACCTGCGCGCCTACGATGGCGCCGATATGGTCATGGCGTGCGTGTTCAATCCACCGCTGACAGGGGCGGAAGTGCACGATGAAAACGGCGTCTATCCCATCGCCGATTAGTGCTGGCTGAATGAGGTTGCGGACATGACGCCGCAACCTTACTTGAGCGACACCCTGTAAATTCAACATAACGAGGAGACCCCATGTCTTACACCGTAGAAAAGATCGGTGGTACTTCCATGACTGCGTTTGACGCGGTCCTTGATAATATTCTGCTTAAACCGAGTAATCCGTATGACCGCGTATTTGTTGTCTCGGCCTATTCGGGCATGACCGATGCCCTGCTGGAGTGCAAACGCACCGGCAAGCCTGGCATCTATCAAATGATCGCGAAACGCGACGACAGTTGGACGGATGCAATGTACGAGCTGGAACAGCGTATGTTGCTGACTAATGAAAACTTATTTGCCGATCCCATGAGCCGGATTCGCGCCGATAAGTTCATTCGTTCCCGCATTTCTGAAGCGGTGAACTGCATCAACAATATTCTTGAAACCTGCCAGTACGGGCAGTTTTCGCTGCGTCACTATTTGCCTCAGATCCGCGAATTTCTCTCTTCGATTGGCGAAGCGCACAGCGCGTATAACACGACACTAAAACTGAAAACGCTAGGCATTAACGCCCGTTTTGTTGACCTGTCGGGTTGGAACGAAGGCACTCGGGGCAATCTGGATGAGGTAATTCTGCGCGCTTTCGAAGAGATAGATGTCTCGACGGAGCTGCCGATCGTGACGGGTTATGCCTATTGCGACGAAGGCCTGATGAAAACCTATGATCGTGGGTACAGCGAGATGACGTTCAGCCGCATTGCTGCGCTGACCCATGCTGATCAGGCGATCATTCACAAAGAGTATCACCTCAGCTCGGCCGATCCGCGCGTTGTGGGGCCGGAGAAAGTGCGCCCGATGGGGCTGACCAACTTCGATGTGGCCGATCAACTAGCCAACCTTGGCATGGAAGCAATCCACCCCAATGCGGCGGCGGGCCTGCGTAATCAGGAGATTGAACTGCGGGTGAAAAATACCTTTGAGCCGGACCACGCGGGCACGCTGATCTCCAATCATCATCAGCCTGAAGACAACAAGGTCGAGATTATTGCCGGGCGCAACAAGGTATTTGCGCTGCACATGTTTGATCAGAGCATGGTCGGCAAAGTGGATAACGTGAGCTATGACCTGATGGAAATCATTGCCGAAGCCAAAGTGCATCTGGTTGGAAAAGAGATGAATGCCAACTCGATGACCTATTTCCTCAGCGGTTCCAGCGATAACCTCAACCAGCTGCTGTATAAAGCGGAGAAACGTTATCCAAATGCGTCGATTTCCGGAAAAATGGTGGCGTTGATTTCAGCCATTGGTGCGAACATCAACACCAACCAAGCGTTAGCGCGCGGTATGCACGCCTTGGCGGAACTGAATGTGAATCCGATGGCGGCACACTCTTCGATGCGCAATGTGAACGTGCAATTTGTGGTTGAAGACAGCGATTACAACAGCGCGATTTGCGCGCTGCACGAAGCGCTAATTAGTGAGAAAACTCGCCAAAGCGCGGCGAACGCCAAACCGGTTAAAGCCGCATAAGGTTGCATCTTCAAGCCCAAAATAAAGCCGCCGCAGACAATATCTGCAGCGGCTTTTCTTATTCTTATCGTGTTCAGTGATACTTAGCTGTTTACCGCCAGGTAAAGAACCAGAAACGAAAAACCAAAGCTGATGGTGGCGGCGCAAGTTAGGTAAAACAGGTAGGCTTGTTTAAAGCTCATAATGGCACTTCCTCAAATAAATCTGCTGACAAACTAAACATTTTTTAAGTTTATTACAAATATTTTTGAGTTTTAATTGAGAGTTCAATAAATATCAACGAATTAGTGGCTTGGACGTCAGACTCTCGGCCGAAGGTATTCTGACAGCAAACTGAATAAGCCGCGACGGAATATGGTAGGATGAGCGGGCCCACGCATTTTGAATCTACGAGTCTTCACTTTATGTCACAACGAAACATCAAATTCATCGCAACTGATATGGACGGCACGCTTCTCGACGAGAAAGGCCAGCTCGACCCAGAATTTTTTCCCCTGCACAAGCAATTGGATGAACGCGGCATTTTGTTCGCTGCGGCGTCTGGTCGCCAGTACTACAGCTTGCTCGACACTTTTGCCGAGATTCAGGATCGCATCATGTTTATCGCCGAAAACGGCACTTTGGTGATGTACAAAGGCGAAGAACTCTACAGCAGCACCATCGATAAATCAGCGGTTGCTGCGATCATCGACGAAGCAAGAAACATTGCCGGAACTCATGTTGTGCTGTGCGGTAAGCGCTCGGCGTACATCGAGACAGAGGATCCACAAGCAATGGAAGAGATTCAGAAGTACTACCATCGCTGTGAGTCGGTGTCGGATCTTATGGCGGTTGAGGATGACTTTATCAAGGTCGCGATTTGCCATTTTGATGGCACTGAGCAATGGGTTAATCCGAGCATTAACGCGAAATTTGGTCACAGCCACAAAGTGGTGGTGAGTGCGAAAATCTGGCTGGATGTGATGAACGCAGAAGCATCGAAAGGCACTGCCATCAAGCAGTTGCAGGCGAAGTTTGATTTTACTGAGCAGGAAACCATGACCTTCGGCGACTACTTCAACGATGTTGAAATGTTGCAGGCGAGCTACTACTCATACGCGGTTGATAATGCTCATGAACAAGTCAAAACGTACGCCCGTTTCCGCGCGCCAAGTAACCGTGATGGCGGTGTGCTGACCATCGTTAAAGAGCTGCTGAGCCAAGCTTAGTCGTTTGCATTCCACTGGTGAACCAGCCTGAACGCTGGTTTACCACTTTTCCTGTTCTTCCCGTGCCGCTCTGGCTTGCACCAATGTGCAGCCGATTTTTTCCATCAGCTCGGCCAGGGTCAGCGCAGGGTTTTTCTTCACCAATTGAGCCAATCTTTCGCTTAACGTTTCTTGCCGATAGGGCTTGATGCCCGCTTCCAATTTACTTGTTACCGACGCGACGGCCAATGCGATGTCGCTGGCTTGAATAGCGCGCAGCAACAACAGCAAATCTTCCGGTTCGCCCTGACATTGCCAGTTGCGCGAACGACGAACACGCTTGATGGTGCAGCGATGCTCAGCCGCGAACGCTTGCAAGGCTGTAGCGTGTTCACGACCGATGCGATGGATCAGCGAAGGCAGGGCAATGGTGACAGTCGATTCCGAGTGTTTGGTGGCCAAATATCTGTGTCCTGATTGATGGAACCACCGACCCGGCCTCGCCGTGTCGACAGTATGCGTTGTTCAACACCGCTGATCTTAAAGCAAATTGTACGGAAGAGAAACTCCGCCATCGCCACGCCTGACTTGCTCATACATGAAATCAGTCGCAGTTTTCTGCGTGTCTTTGTGATGCGATGGCCTATCTTTTTATTAATAGATAGACTAGCTCGAAACCGATGATTCCTGTATAACTAATGGCTCATTTAAGTGATTGTTATGCAATCATTTTGTGACCTAGGAGTACATAATGAAGCTACAGCAACTGCGCTATATCCGAGAGATTCAGCGTAATGGATACAATATTTCGTTAACGTCAGAAAAATTATTCACCTCTCAGCCGGGTATCAGTAAGCAAGTTGCGTTGCTGGAAGATGAGCTGGGCGTGCAGATTTTTGAGCGTCAGGGTAAGCACTTATCCGGCGCAACCGAAATAGGCAGCCAGATCATTCGTGAAGCAGGAAAAATGCTGGAAATTGAAGAGCGTATCAAGGCGCTTTCTGCCAGTGTCACCTCGCCGGATATGGGGCGAGTGAACGTCTACACCACCAATGCGATCGCGAAATTCCTGTTGCCGGAAACGGTGCAGTTCTTCATGAAAAAGTACCCGAAAGTATCACTGCACATGGGAACCATTGAACCGGAAACCCGTGGGAATACGTTGCCGTCCGGCCCTTACGATTTCTCTATTGTGGCGCAGGATGTGGATGAGCAGATGGATCTTGCGGTTCTGCCTGCTTACAAGTGGTCACTGGCGCTGATTGTGCCATCAAACCACCCTCTGGCTAAGGCGGAAACCATTACGCTGGAACAGCTAGCGCAGGAAAAGCTCATCAGTTACGAACTAAAATCGACCGGCCGTGGCGCGATTGATAACGCGTTTAAGCAGAAAGGCCTGACGCCGAAATATATCGTTACGGCGATGGATGCGGAAGTGATCAAAGAGTACGTGAGTCTGGGGGTCGGGATCGGCATTATTGCCTCGGTTGCCACCCACAAGCTGAGTGATTCCATTACCGTGCGTTCGCTGGAAGGGCTGGTGCCGGATTGTTACGCTTGGCTGTGTTACAACAAAAACACCTATCTGCAGCAATATATGTATGACTTCATTGAAAAGTTTGCGCCGCATCTGACCAAAAATGTGATTCAGAATACCTCACATCTGCCACGAGCAGAGCTGATGAAATGGTTTGATGATCGCGAGCTGATGACTTATCAGTAGACCCCTGATTCCGCTTTTCCAAGTGAAAGACATACCGCTCGCTGTCGGTATGTCTTCCTTTCAAATTACAGCTTTTGTCCTTGCTTAATCGCCGCTTCCAGCTCTTTACGAGCATCTGCTTCGCCAATCGGTGAGACCCGTTTTTCCACATCCATCAGCAGGAAAGACGTTTTGTTGTTCTTGTTGTCCTGAACACCTTGCTCAACCACAACCAGATTCGGATACACTTTCTCCAGCACACAAGCTCCAATCGCCGCGGTGCCATCTGGCATTTCGCCGTTTGAGACGCGTTGCGCCGCTGCTGCCGTGCCTTCCGGAACGGCCAGTTCTTTCGCATTCAGTGTCTGTTTCCAGCTATCGATTTGCTTGAGAGCGGCAGGGTGCGAGGCAATTAATGCAATCGAGCGTTTCGCCTTCACATCTTTACTGTTCATCAGTACACACATTTCAATCGGGGTAGTGATAAACGCTTTCACACCAACGACTTTATATTGCTGCAATGCTTCAACCGTAGCCTGGACTAAGCGGCCGTTAATGGTGGAGTTCTCAACCGCGCTGAATGCCAGTGCATCATTAAGATCGGCCTGCATAAAGGTGTTGAGCGGAGTGCCGGAAAAATCCACTTCTGCTTTCAGTGCGGGTTGTTGTTCGAACAACTTGGTGATGGCGGCATCGTTAAAACTGCCTTTTGACGCCTGAACGTAGATGTGGTCGCCCGTCGTCGCCATCGCGTGGGAAGCCAACAATGCGGAACCGAGAATAACCAGAGGTAGCAATCGTTTCACGACAAATTCTCCTTATTATAGTGTGAAACCATGAGCTTATTATTTAACCAATCGGTGGAGAAGGGTTACCGCTACATTTTTTTACAAACCACGATCTGGCTTCACGCAATCAGACGGGCGAAGTACTGCCTATTTTGCGTGACTCCGTCACTAAGCTTCACCTGTGGCACGAACAACATGCAACATGTGAGGCTTATTCCAATCGCTTTGTGAAGTAGTGCAAATACCTTCATAAAAACGGGCGCTGGTTAACTGGTCGTACTTTATACAACGTGAGGCTTTTGCTATATCCACACATTAACTGCACAAATGTTATGGTCTTTTGTTGTGCGGATGATGAATAACAACAGTCAAAGTCAGGTGTGTGATGGAAACGGCTTTTAGCTCAGAACCAGAGAGCGCAATTCGTCAGTGGGCGTCGTATTTGGTCATCGATCAGCAAACGCTGAATACGCTACGCGAATTCTACTGGGTGATGGAACAAAATATTGATGACATTCTTAGCCATGTTTATGCCCATTTGAGCAGCAACCGGGAAACGGCGCATTTTTATCAGGATGAACAGTCAGTCAAACGGGCTAAAGCCCACCAACGCGAGCATATGATGCGCTATGTATTTCGTGGCAACTTTGGCGCTGAGTATTACAACGCAACCAACCGCATCGGCAAAACCCATCATAAACTCGGTATCGACTTTAAGATCTACTCCGGCGCTTATTGCATTGTGCTGAGCCAGCTTGCCGGAGTGGTGTATAAAGTGCTGGCGCCAGAAATAGGGAACGTTCAGCACTACATGACGGCACTCAACCGAGTCATTTTTATGGACATGGGACTGGCCACCTCCGTCTATTACGACACCGCTTGCCTTGAGCTGGAAGAACTGGCTCATGAGCTCAACTTTGCGCTCGCTAAAGCGGGCGAATTTCGCGATAACGAAACCGGTGAACACATTAAACGCATCAGCCGCATGAGCTTTGAACTGGCGAAAGCGGCGGGGCAAGAGCCGCACTGGTGCAAGATGATTCAAATCGCCAGTCCGCTGCATGATGTCGGCAAAATTGGTGTGCCGGACGGCATTTTACTCAAACCGGGCAAGCTCGATGAGCAGGAGTGGAACGTGATGCAACAGCATCCGGCAATGGGTGGCGTCATCATTCCCGACAACAAATCTGAGCTGATCCGCATGGCGCGCCGCATCTCTCTTACGCATCACGAGAAATGGGATGGCTCCGGCTATCCGGCTGGCTTGAAGGGAGAGGAGATTCCGCTGGAAGGACGTATTGTAGCTATTTGTGATGTGTTCGATGCGCTGCTGTCTACCCGTCCTTACAAGCGCCCCTGGAGCATGGAAGAGGTAGTCACTTATCTGCGTGACAACCGCGGCAAGCATTTTGATCCACAGTTGCTGGATATCTTTATTGAGAATCTCGCCAATATGCAGCTCATTCGCCGTCAATTTGAGGATGCGGTGTCCCCTGAAATTGTGGCAGACTAGCGTTACTACGTTAACTATCAATCATGCCCATGGAAGAACAGCAAGATCGCATTCAGCAACTGGAACAACAGGTTGAGCAATTAACCCGTGAAAAGCAGCGCTTAGAAGAGAAGCTCAATGCCGCCCTTGATGGCACCGGGCTCTGCCTGTGGGAGCAACATGTGCCTACGGGGCGGTTGCGCATTTTCAACATGGAGTGGGGCAAGATGCTTGGCTTTCAGCCCAATGAACTGGAAGCAAATCTTGATACCTGGAAAAGCAAGCTGCACCCCGATGATTATGATCTGGCGGTCGGCGCGTTTGAAGATCACCTGCATGGCCGCGCTGATACTTATCAGGTGGTGCATCGTATGCTGCACAAAGATGGCAGCCATAGCTGGGTGTCGGACCGTGGGCGGATTGTCGAATACGCAGCGGATGGTTCGCCGCTGCGTATCATGGGCACTCACATCGACATCACTAACGAAAAGCGTTATGAGCAGGAGCTATCGCGTCTGGCGCGTCAGGATCCGCTGACCAATTTGCTTAATCGCAAAGCACTGCAAAGTGAGTTTAACCGCATCAATCACTCCGAATCCGATTCGCTGGCGGCGATGGTGTTTATCGACGTCGACAACTTTAAGACGGTCAACGATCATCTCAGCCATAAAGCGGGCGATGCGGTGCTGGTGGTGGTGGCCGAATGGCTAAAACGGTTTGCGCCGCCACAGTCGGTGATAGCGCGCCTCGGTGGCGACGAGTTTGTTCTGCTGTGCGAAAAAGAAGAAACGCAGGCGCTGAATACGTTTACCGACCAGTTGCTGACTCACGCCGCAGAACCTGTCGTGCTGGAAAACGGTAAGGCGCACATCGGTTTTAGTATCGGCGTGTGTGAATTTCTGCCGGGGCAGCATGACTTTGAAACCCTCTATGAACGGGCAGACGAAGCCATGTATCAAGTGAAGCGCAGCGGTAAGAATGGCGTTCGGTTGGTTAGAGCCTAAACGCTACTATCCAAAAATTGCCCGTAACGGTGACGGGCAATCGGTTCATGGCGAAATTATTCACTTAGCCACTGCGCCAGCTCTTTCGCGTAGTAGGTGACAATCACACTCGCACCAGCGCGTTTAAAGCCAATCATGGTTTCCAGCACTGCGCGTTTCTCATCCAGCAGGCCGGCTTGCGCTGCCGTTTTCAAAATCGCGTACTCACCGCTGACTTGATACACCGCCAGTGGCAGGCGTGTGTTATCACTGAGCGACTTCAGCACATCCAGATACGGTGTGCCGGGTTTGACCATCAGAATGTCTGCGCCTTCTTCTTCATCCAATGCAGCTTCAACCAATGCCTGACGACCATTGTGCGGATCGGCCTGATAGGTATCGCGATTACCTTCCAACGTACATTCCACCGCTGAGCGGAACGGACCATAGAATGCAGAGGCGAATTTGATCGCGTGCGCCATGATGCTCACGTTCGGGAAACCTGCGGCGTCCAGACCGCGACGAATCGCCCCGACCTGGCCATCCATCATCGCTGAGGGAGCCAACATATCCGCACCGGCTCTGGCGGCGGCGACGGATTGTTTCACCAGATTTTCGACCGTTTTATCGTTATCGACATAGCCTTCGTGCACCACACCACAATGGCCGTGAGTGGTGTACTCACAAAAACAGATATCGGGAATCACAATCATGTCTGGGCAGGCGGTTTTGATGGCTTTGATCATGCGACTCAGCAAGCCGTTGTCGTGCCAGGTATCAGAGCCATATTCGTCTTTGTGATGAGAAATACCAAACGGCATCACATAGCGAATCCCCAGTTCGTACAGTGCGATCACTTCGTCGGCGATATGGGATTCCGGAATACGTTGGACGCCCGGCAGCGCGTCGATCGCCACCGGCGCTTCGATGCCTTCTTCGACAAAAATCGGTTGAATCAAATCGCTCTTGCTTAGTTGGGTTTCCTGCACCATGTGGCGAATATGCTGATGCGCGCGCAGGCGGCGTGGACGTTTCATTAACGGTTGATAAGACTGACTTTCCATTGGAGACACCTTCTTTCTTAGAATCTGGAACATGCCAATAGCCACAGCGCCTGAGAGGCGGGAGTCCTTCGGCGGCATTGAGCGTGTCTTCATGACGGATTGGCAACAAGGAGTGCTTGAGAGGCAACGAGGTTGCAGAAAGCCCGACCATAATGAACCTCTGTCCGCGTAATGTGTAGTGTTATATGGATATTGAATGGGAGCTTTCGATTTATTCTTGTTGTGAATTTTTCAGGTTTACTGGAGCCAGTGAACGAGTAAAAGCGGCCAGCTTAATGCTGGCCGTGTCGAATCATCAGTGAAGCGTCGGGTTTAGCAGCTCGGCAAGTTTGCTTAGATCGAACGTCACCACCCAGACGTTTGCTTTGGGTTGTGGTACTTGGGCCTGCGGCAGCGAGAATATCGCGTCGCGGCAAACCCGGGGGAAATTTTGTACCACAGGCCAGTTAGGGCTGGATGGTCCCGCGGCAGATTCGGCAATTTCTAAATGCAAAGCTGGATAACGTTTCATCTTCACCTCACGTCATTGAGGGTGAGGATTCACCCTCAATGCATTGGGCCGATTAAGCGGCGTTCTCTTTTGGCGCGTCAGTCACCATCGCTTCGGTGGTGATCATCAGGCCAGCCACACTGGCGGCATATTGCAGTGCAGAGCGAGTGACTTTCGCCGGGTCAAGAATACCCAACTCAATCATGTTGCCATATTCGCCAGTCGCTGCGTTGTAGCCGTAGTGTTCATCGCCCGCTTTCACGGCATTGGCCACCACAGAACCTTCGTCACCCGCGTTGATGGCGATTTGACGCAATGGCTCTTCCATCGCACGCAACGCAACGCGAATACCGACATTCTGGTCATCGTTGTCGCCTTTCAGATCTTTCAGTTCATTGGCGATCTTAATCAGTGCCACGCCGCCGCCAGCAACGATGCCTTCTTCGACGGCTGCGCGAGTGGCGTGCAGCGCATCATCAACGCGGTCTTTCTTCTCTTTCATTTCGACTTCGGTTGCCGCACCAATCTTGATCACCGCGACACCGCCAGAGAGTTTGGCGATGCGCTGTTGCAGCTTGTCGCGATCGTATTGCGATGTGGTGTTGTCCAGCTGGTGCTGAATTTGTGCCACGCGATCTTTGATTGCACTTTCATCCGCTGCGCCATCCACAATGGTGGTGGTGTCTTTGCTGATGGTGACTTTTTTCGCGCTGCCGAGATCGTCCAGTGTTGCTTTCTCGAGTTCCAGACCGATCTCTTCAGAGATCACGCGGCCTGCGGTGAGCACGGCAATGTCTTCCAGCATCGCTTTGCGGTTGTCACCAAAGCCCGGTGCTTTCACCGCAGCAGCTTTGACGATGCCGCGCATGCTGTTCACCACCAGCGTTGCCAGCGCTTCGCCCTCGACATCTTCGGCAATGATCAGCAGTGAGCGAGACGCTTTCGCGACGGCTTCCAGTACAGGAATCAACTCGCGAATGTTGCTGATTTTCTTATCAACCAACAGGATGTATGGATTATCCAGTTCCACACTGCCGGAGTCGGTATTGTTGATGAAGTAGGGCGAAAGATAACCACGGTCAAACTGCATGCCTTCAACGACGGAGAGCTCATTTTGCAGAGCCTGACCTTCTTCCACGGTGATGACGCCGTTGCGGCCGACTTTTTCCATCGCCTCGGCAATGATTTCACCAATCGCCGCATCGCTGTTGGCCGAAATGCTGCCGACCTGAGTGATGGATTGTTTGTCGCTGCAAGGTTTGGCCATCTGGTGCAGTTTTTCTACCGCGGCTTCAACGGCTTTATCGATACCGCGTTTGAGATCCATCGGATTCATGCCTGCGGCAACGGCTTTCAAACCTTCGTTGATCAGCGACTGTGCCAGCACGGTTGCTGTGGTGGTGCCGTCTCCGGCTTCATCGTTGGCTTTGGAAGCGACCTGTTTGAGCATTTGTGCGCCCATGTTCTCGAACTTGTCTTCCAGTTCGATCTCCTTGGCCACGGAAACACCATCTTTGGTGATGGTTGGAGCGCCGAAGGATTTATCCAGTACCACATTGCGACCTTTCGGGCCCAGGGTTACCTTGACGGCGTTCGCCAGCAGGTTCACCCCGGTCAACATTTTTTGTCTAGCGTCGTTCGAGAATAAAACGTCTTTTGCTGCCATTGTGTATCTCCTTAAAAACTCACAACAAAATTATTCAACAATCGCTAATACGTCCGATTCAGACAGGATGAGATATTCACGCCCGTCCACTTTTTCGGTTTTCACGCCATAACCATCGTTAAAGATGATCTGGTCGTTCACTTTGACTTCCAGCGCAGCGCGTTCGCCGCTGTCGAGCAGACGGCCTTTACCCACCGCCAGCACTTTGCCGCGGTTAGATTTTTGCGCAGATTTGGATGTCAGTACGATTCCGCCCTCAGATTTGTTTTCGACTTCGAGCCGTTCAACAATCAATTTGTCATGTAAAGGACGAATGTTCATTGGGAGTGCCTCCTACTTAAAATCGCTAAATCGAAAATAAAAGACAAACGTATTGGGTCGCGTATGGCTGGAAGTTCCAGCGCCTGAAAGGAGAGCGAACCCAGATACGGTGGGGCATCACTGCCGCTCGACCATATAAATAGGGTGAAAAAATCGAACTTCAAGAGGGAAAAAATAAATTTTTTTAAAAAATTTTTTGGCCTGAATGCGTAGTGAAGGATGGAAGAAGGGCAGATGAAAGAACGCCCCGCGAAGCAGGGCGTCAGGATTACAGCATGACCAGACTGGCGGTACCGAGGAAGGCGAAAAAGCCAACCACATCGGTCACGGTTGTCAGGATAACCGAGCCGGCTAAAGCCGGGTCGAGCTTAAACTTATCGAGGATGATAGGGATCAGCACGCCAAACAGCGCGGCGGTAATGATGTTCACCACGATGGCCAGCGAGATGGTGAAGCCAATCAGGGTGGATTGGAACCAAAGACCGGCCACTCCGCCGATGATCAGCGCCCACAATACTCCGTTGATGGCACCGATGCCCACCTCGTTTTTCAACAGCGCAAAGCGGTTACCTGTGGTGACCTGATTGAGCGCCATGGCGCGAACCATCAGTGTCAGTGTTTGGCTGCCGGCAATACCGCCCATTGAAGCCACGATGGGCATCAACACTGCCAGTGCAACCACTTGGGAAATGACGTTCTCAAACAGCCCGATGGTCATCGACGCCAGAATCGCCGTCAGCAGATTGATCCCGAGCCACACGCCGCGGCGCTTGGAACTGCGTACAATCGGCGCGAACAGGTCGTCGCCTTCATCCATACCGGTACCGGCCATCAAACGCGATTCGTAGATTTCACGCTGGGTGCCCAAAGCAAACTGCCAGTCGATTTCGCCAATGAGCGTGTCATCGTCGTTCACTACAGGCACCACAGGCAAGCTCGCGTGCTCCAGCGCTTCTACCGCATCGGAAAGTGATTGATGGGCGTTAATCAGCACCAAATCCTCTTTCTTCAGCTCTTTAAGCTGGGTTGTGCCTTCGGCTTGCAGAATATCCGTAAAAGCGACCACACCGCGGAATTTCTTCGCCTTGTTGATGAGGTAGATGTACTGTGGCGACTCAAGGTGATATTTGTCGAGCAGGATCTTGGCGCGATTCACGCTGATACTGAACGGCAGGGTATACAGCTTACGATCTGCCCAGTGGCCGATTTCGTTATCTTCAAACTCATTGGCTTGGTCGTAAAGTTCCAACTCGTCGCGGCTGATTAAGCGCAGCGCTTCACTGACAATCTCATCTGGCAGCGAGTCTTCCCACTCAATCAGCGACAGGTTGTCCAGTTTCGCCAGCGTCAGTTTCAGCTCAATTTCGGACAGCGCTTTGATGATCGACACACGCACATCGGCACGCATTTCGGTCAGCACGTCAATGTGCATTTCCAGCGGCAAGCTGCGCCACATGCGGACACGATCATCGACCGGGAACGCTTCCAGAATCAGCGCCAGTGAACCTTCATCCAGACCGTTGTCAACCATTTCGCCCAGCAGCGAGACCTGCTGGGCATCATCTTCCGCTTTCGCGAGCGCTTCGATTTGTTGGGATAAGTCCTGATACTCGCTCAACGTTTAACTCCAATTGGTAACTGTTTTTTCTCGGGTTTCTTCACGGCTTTTTCCGGGGCTTTGTTAAGCACAATCACCGGGCGGACAATAAACAGGTTATTGGGGTAAAGAATGCGGTTGCCATCGACCGTTTCCAGAACCACGTTCAGAAACGTCATGTCGGTAATTCTGCCTTCGACAAAGTTGGCGCCATCCACCACGCGTACCCACAAACCGATTCGGCAGTAATTCTGCACGAAGAGGGTGAAAAACGAGGTGACATTGCTCAGCAGAGACCAACTGGCAAATAAGCCGACGCCCAGCAGTGCAAAAATGGAGGATCCGACCACCAATAACCCACGTAATTCAATGCCCCACAAGATCATAATGGCCATCAGCAGCATGATGAACAGCGCGGTTTTTATCAGCCAACGCGCCCGTTTGACGCGGTGCACATCGTCGCGGCCAATCACGGTCTTTTCAAACACACGAAGAGTGACCTTAGCCGCTTTAGGGTAGATGAGCAGAATCAGCAGCGTTAACAGCCACTGATAATAATCTTGCATGACATTGAGTAAGGCGATGTAGTCCATAGCACATTGAGAAACAGGGTTTTGTTCAAAATAACTGAACTGTGATGAATTACAACCGTATTTCTGTGACAAAAAAGGCAAGCGCTGCTTTCCGCAGCAGCCTGATTACAAAATGGTTTACTCTGGAATCAGCTCTTCGTCTTAAGGCTCTTTTAAACGCACAACCTTGGTGCGATATCGATAGGATTAATAATAATTAGAACGAAGCAATCAAGTTCATATGTGATAAGTGTCACCAAACCATCGCCTGCTCTGCCTGCGCGGAGTGAATTGGGCTAAACCTTAGCATGAGCGGGAATCGATCATGCAAGGGATGGTTGGTGTATAAAGACGCCTCAGAAGCATTGGCTACCTCCGCGAAAGAGCGTCTGGTCATTTCTCGTAATGAATCGGCCTCGCAGATTGAGCGCTATTTCGACACGGTCGCCTCACAGGCGCAGAACACGTCTCACGACATGAGTATTCTGGACGCGGTAAAAGGTTTTACTCAAGCCTTTATGGACTATCCCGTCCGTTCTGATGACAACGAAGCGCTGCGTAACTACTACCGCAATGAGTTCGCGGGGCGTTACCACGACATCAACACCATCGACAGCATCAGCGCAGACAACTTGTTTGGCAAGGTGTCGGACCGCGCCAAAACGCTGCAAAACCAGTACATTGCACTCAACCCGAATCCTCTGGGCAGTAAAGACAAGCTGGTCTCAGGCGAGCAGGGCGGTGAGTACGATGCGCTGCACCAAACCTATCATCCCTATTTCACCGATTTTATTAAGAACTTTGGTTTTTACGACGTATTCCTGGTCGATGCAAAAAGCGGTTATGTGGTTTACAGCACCTACAAAGAACTCGATTTCGCGACGTCACTTAAATCAGGCCCTTATAAAGACAGCGGCCTGGCGGATGCTTACCGCGGCGCAATGAAGCTCACTTCCGGCAGTTTCTTCACCGATTTCAAACCTTACACTCCTTCTTACGAAGCGCAGGCTGCGTTTGTCAGCGCGCCAATTCGCGATAACGGTGAAACCGTCGGTGTGTTGATCATGCAGATGCCGCTTGATGTGATTAACGGCATCATGACCCACAGCCAGAATTGGAAAAAGTCAGGTTTAGGTGAGTCGGGCGAAACCTATCTGGTGGGGAGTGATAAGCTGATGCGCTCTAATTCCCGCTTTGTGCTGGAAGATAAAGCGGGTTATCTGGCGCTGATGAAAGAGTTGGGCACCGATAGCGCGACACTGGCCAAAATGGACGCGCTCTCGACGTCGATTGGTTTGCAGTCCGTGAATTCGGACGCGGTGGCGAGAGGTTTAGCCGGCGAAACAGGCTTTGAACTGATACGAGATTACCGCAACATTCCGGTGCTTTCAGCTTACATGCCGCTGAATCTGCACGGTTTGCAGTGGGTACTGCTTAGTGAAATTGATGAGTCGGAAGCGATGGCGTTTCTGACCACGCTGAAGTTGCACATCAAAAACTCGGTGCTGTTTATGCTGCTGCCCGCCATCCTGATTGGTCTTGGCATCGGCTGGATGATGTCGCGTTCGATTCTCGCTCCGCTCAATCACATGCTGCAAGCGGTTAAACAGCTGGGTTCGGGATCGGGCGATTTACGTTACCGACTGGAAGAGAAAAGTAACGATGAAGTGACGGAGCTGTCGCGCAGCTTTAACGCCTTTATCGATCACCTGGATGCCACGTTCTCGACACTGCTTGGCTCGATAAAACGTATGGAGCCGATGTCGCAGGATGTGAACGATGTCAACGTGAAGCTGACCAAGGCGTCAAACTCGATGCATCATCAGTCGCAGCAGGTGCAGGATCAGATGACGCATTCTGCGGAAATCAGCCAACTGGTGAGTGGCGAACTGGAAGGGATTCAGCAGGCATCAGGGGCGACGGTGAAAGTACTGGGATCCGGACGTGCATCGGTGGTTGAAACGGTGTCGCAAATGGATCAGCTCAGCAGTGATTTGTCGCTGGTGGCGCAGGCGGTAAGCAACCTCACTGTCGATGCAGAGAAAATTCGTCAGGTAATTGTGGTGATCAACGACATCGCCGAACAAACCAACCTGCTGGCGCTCAACGCTGCCATCGAAGCGGCGCGCGCTGGTGAACAGGGCCGCGGTTTTGCTGTGGTGGCTGATGAAGTACGCAATCTGTCGGTCAAAACCCGCGCCTCGACCGACAGCGTCAGTGAACTGATTGGTGCCATCCGCACCAGTACCCAACGGGTTGAGAATGTGATGAGCGACAGTCTTGAATCGGCGACCGCGTGTGCTGAACGAGTCAACAACGCGCAGGATACCTGGCACCAGGTTGAAGAGGCGATTGCTAATATCTCATTGCATGTCGAGAAGATTGGCGGCGCGATCAGCGAGCGGATCAGCAGTTGAATGTCGTCTCCAGTCACTTCTCGCACATGGATCAACAGTTCGATGTGATTCAGCAAGCAATAGAAGAGAGTGCGCTGATTGGGGAAGACATCGACAAGATGGGCACCAAGTTACAGTCATTCGCCAGCCTGTTCCAGGTGACGAACGACGACTTTGCTACTGCGCGCCGTGCAAAAGTGCGTAACGAAGGATAAGATTCCTTATTCGCACTGTGTCAGGAGAGGTTGAACGGTTCCGTGTCGATAGCCAACAGCAGCGGCTCGACCGCAACGTCAGCCTCCGGCGCATTCATCATGCGTGACAGGCGTTGCAGTGACGACAGCAGCAGCGTCTGCTCCCAGGCATCCAGCGCTTGAAATCGTTGAACAAAATCATCCTGCAACAATTGCGGTGCTTGTGACAAAATCTGTGCTCCCAAAGCCGTCAGTTTGGCGTGCACTTTACGTTTGTCGATGGTGTCCCGCTCACGCACAACCAGTTCGCGTTTTTCCAAGCGATCGAGAATGCTGGTGGCCGTTGCCTGACTCATGTTGGTGGCGACGGACAGTTGGCGAATTGTCATGCTTGGTGCGGCTTTGATGGCTCTCATGAGCAGCAACTGCGGGCTGGTGAGACCATAATCTTTGTTGAGCTTTTTAGAATGCAGATCGATGGCGCGAATGATCTGGCGAATTGAGACTAATACTTCCTCGTGAATATCCAAGTCATCCTCCGTGCGGAAAATGAGGCGGCGTGTTTGCAGCACACCGCCTTATCCGTAGTTATTATTGGGCGGCTTGTTTTGCAGTGGCGATCCAGGAATCAAACAGTTTCTGGTGCGCTTTGATCCAGCCGTTGGCATGCGCCTCGATGTCTTTTTCAGAGTTGTGTCCCTGACTCATCATCATGTTTTCGGCACTGACATCATTGATGTTGAGTTTCATGATTTCAAACAGTTTGGCCGCGGCCGGGTTTTGCTCAGCAAATTGTTTGTTGGCGACGATTTTCATCGAGTTCATCTGGAAGCCATAGTTTTTGCCGTTTGGCAGCGTGGTATCGACATCTTTACGATCGCCCGGTAACGCTGAGAATGGTACTTCCAGCCACACCACATCTTTACCCGGAACTAAAACGCCACTTACCCAGTAAGGTGTCCAGGTGTAGTACAAAATGGAGTCGCCTTTTTTGTAGCGCGAGATGGTATCAGCGATGATCGCCGCGTAGTTACCCTGATTGTGGGTGACAGTGTCACGCAGGCCAAAAGCATCCATCTGATGTTCAATCACGCTTTCACAACCCCACCCTGGGTTACAACCGGTCAAATCGGCTTTGCCATCGTCGTTGGCATCAAACAGTTTGGCGATTTTAGGATCTTTCAACTGCTCAATATTGGTGATGTGATACTTATCGGCGGTCTTTTTATCAATCAGATAGCCCTGCGCGGCGCCGGAAATGTAATCCCCTTTGCGATAGAACTTGTCGTCACCGCCGGCGGCGATGTACTTGCCTTCATGCAGCGGCGCCCAGTTCACGGCCAGATAAGTGGCATCTCCCTCGCTGATGGAGGTGTAGCCCACGTTGTAGTCGACTTCTTTGGTGGGTAGTACGGTGTAACCTAGCGCTTCCATCGCTTTGTTGACGATCAGCGTTTGGAACGTCTCTTCAGCCACTGTCGACTGAACAGGTTGCACTGTAATACCGTCACCTGGCAACTTGGCCCAAGCGGGGGCTGAGAGCGTTGCACCTGCCACAAGTCCTGTGGTGAGCATCGTCTTCCATGCTACGTTCATTTCTGTTCTCCTAGTTTTTTATTACCTTCGGTGTGTGTGAATTTCAGTTTCAGTTGATACACGAGTGAGGCGGGGCCTTTCTCGTACCAATGGGTTTTCTTATCTCGGCTATTCGCGCCGATGGTCTGAGTAATGCGGTCAAGCAGAATGGCCAAAATCACGATGCCCAAACCACCCACGGCGGCAAGTCCCATATCCAGTCGGCCAATGCCGCGCAGCACCATCTGACCTAAACCGCCTACGGCGATCATTGAAGCAATCACCACCATCGACAGTGACAGCATCAGTGTCTGGTTGACGCCCGCCATAATGGTTGGCATCGCCAGCGGCAATTGAATGCGATACAGCATCTGCTTCGGGCTGGCGCCAAATGCGTGGCCTGCTTCGATCAGTTCTTCCGGCACCTGCTGGATCCCCAAAATGGTCAGGCGCACAATCGGTGGCAGAGCGAAGATGATGGTCACTACCACGCCCGGTACATTACCGATACCAAACAACATGACGATGGGCACCAGATAAACGAAAGCGGGCGTGGTTTGCATTGCATCGAGTATGGGTCTGACAATTTTGGCCGCGGTATCACTGCGCGCCAGCCAGATGCCGAGTGGCAAACCGATGAGCAGACAGAAAAAGACCGACGTCATCACCAGTGCCAGTGTGACCATGGCTTGGTCCCAGGCACCAATCAGGCCGATCACCAGCAGCGAGCAAAATGACGCAATCCCCATGCGCGACCCCGCCAGTTGCCAGGCGAGCAAAAAGAGGATCAGCAGCATGATCGGGGCTGGCGTAGAGACCAGTGCGGTCTGAAATGAGCTGAGAATGAAATCGATCGGTAAGCGAATCGCCTGAAACACCGGGCGACCGTGGGTCACCAGCCAGTTGAGAGCGGTTTCCACCCAGCTATCAAAGGGCAGAATGGCGTCTTTGAAGGGGTGCATCCAATCAAAAGGGACGTCCGTTGGTGCGTTGTTGAGCCAGTCGTTGCTGGCGGTTGCCGCATCGCTACCGGTTGACCAAGGGTCGGCCGTGGTTGTCGTTTGTGCTGCAGCGCCCCACGGGTCTGCGGGTTGCGCCGCTGAAACCGTTGTTTCCGTTGTCATGATTCTTTCCTGTTTTCCAATAGGGTTTAACTACGCGCTTTCTGAGCGGTGGTTATTCGCGATCGAGTGTTTGTAATAAGCGGGTCTTAGTGATCACGCCGTAGTAGCGTCCGTCATCATCGACCACCGGCACGGAATAAGGCACTTGTGCGACCTGACCAATTAAGTCTCCGACCGAAACGTCGGGCGAGATGGTGACGGTGCCCGCCAGCAGAGCGCTACTCAGGGAGCGCTGTTCACGTTTTGCCTCTTTGAGTGACTCGAGCGAGACAATGCCGGTGTATTTGTTGGCGCGATCCACCACGATGCCGTATTCGCGGTCGTTATCGAGCAGCATTTGCATGGCTGCTGCCGGACCGTCGTTATCGTGCTTTTTAAACACAGCGGCGGGGTTCTTGCGGGCAATGTCTTTGGCGCAAAACACACTGGCGACATTCACGCCACGGAAGAAAGAGCTGACGTAGTCATTGGCGGGCTGATGCAGGATTTCATCGGGTGTGCCGACCTGAACCACCACACCATCTTGCATGATCGCAATCCGATCGCCGATGCGCATTGCTTCGTCCAAATCGTGGGAGATGAACACGATGGTCCGTTTGTCATCATTTTGCAGACGAATCAGTTCATCCTGCATTTCGGTTCGAATTAGCGGGTCGAGGGCGGAGAATGCCTCGTCCATCAGCAAAATGTCCGGATCGTTAGTCAGCGCACGCGCCAGACCGACCCGCTGTTTCATCCCGCCGGACAACTCGTCCGGATACGATTCGCAATAGGCATCAAGGCCAACGCGCTCCAGCGCCGCTTTTGCCGCCTGATGACGTTGCGCTTCCGGCACGCCAGCCAGTTCCAGACCAAACGCGGTGTTTTCAATCACCGTCATGTGCGGCATCAGCGCAAAGTTTTGAAACACCATCGAAATGTTTTGACGACGAACTTCTCGCAGCTCGTGATCGGAGATATGGGCGATATCGCTGCCTTTGAGCAGAACGCTGCCACGGGTAGGCTCGATAAGGCGATTGAGCAGCCGCACCAGAGTCGATTTTCCTGAGCCGGACAGACCCATGATGACGAAGATTTCCCCTTCGTTGATCGACAGTGATACGTCTTTAACCCCCACGGTCAGGCCGGTTTGCTCAAAAATCTGATCTTTATTGAGCCCTTGTTCGATGAGAGTAAAGGCGTCCTCGGGTGTCTCTCCAAACACTTTAAAGAGGTTCTTCACTTCAAGCATAGTTGACATCATTTACATCCTTTGTTGTCGTCTAATTGTTGAGACGATAAATTGTAAATATTAATAGTACACTAAACATTTATCTGGCGATTATCAAGCTGCTATTACCGTTGCCTATGGCGAATTTATGATTAATTTGTTGATTTTAATGAAAAATAAAAATAGCAAAAAATTCACATATAATTTGAGTTAGAATGTTTCGTATTGGTTTTAATATGACAAGGCGAATTAGAAATACGTTGCCGTTGAGAAGAGACAAAAGAGGAGTGATACGTGCAGAAAATTTGGTTGGTAGTCGGAGGTTTGCTGACGATAGTGGCGGCAAATGTATGGGCGGCGTCGGAATCGCAAGGCGCAGATAAAACGCCGGCGTATTCAGAAACGGCGGTGCTCGATCGCCCTTTGATGGAGCGCTACATATTAGATGAATTGAAATCATTGCGTCAGGACCAACAAGACCTCGAGCGCAGAGTCACGGTGCAGATCACGGACCGTGAACTTGCGGTAGCGGACAAATCGATGAACTACGCCAACGTGACGGTCACCTATTTCTTCTACATCATTGCTGGCGTCGCGTCGTTGGTTGCGCTGGTGGGGTGGCAATCGCTGCGCGAGGTCAAACACAACACGCGTGAAATGGCCGACAAGCGGCTCAACAAAATTGCGATGGAATATGAGAAGAAATTTGTTGCGCTGGAGCGGGATCTGAAACGTAAGACACGCATCATCACCGAAAACAACCGCGAAATCGAAATCATCAACGAAATTCACAACTTATGGCTGCGTGCTCAAAGTGTGCAAACGGCGGATCAACGCATCGAAGTGTACGATGAAATTCTCAAAATTCGCCCGGGCGATTTAGAAGCGTTGACTTATAAAGCTGATGCGGCGATGGAAATCCGCGAGTACCACTGGGCGATGAGCCTGTGTAACCGAGTGTTGGAGCTGGATGAAAGCAATGGTCCGGCGCTTTACCAACGCGCGTGTGCGTATGCCCGTTTAGGGGCGGAAGAGCAGGCGTTAGAGGATATTCAGCGTGCGATTGATACCAGCCCGTCGCTGCGTGATTTGGTTGCGGATGAAGCGGATTTTGAGTCTTTATACGGCAACAAAAAATTCGATCTTTTGGTCAGCGGTTCACAAACAGAATGAATGGTTTACACAGAAATTTGAAAAGTTATGTGTGATAACCAACACTTGTCCTAACGACAAATTATTATCATTAGACACACCCGGGGTTTTCACCGATAAAGCGCGTGACATCAAGGGTGTCAGGCGTGGTTTCGGTCCCGGAGCCACTACATTCTCTTTGTTCTTGCGAGATATGATGTGGAACAACAATCCAAATTAGACAGCGTTCGCGCTGATTACAACGTTCATTACTGGAGCCAGGGCTTCTTCGGCATTGATGATCACGGTGAAGTGTATGTGTCACCGAGAAAAGACGGTGCTCACCCAACGCAACTCAGTTCGATTGTAAAGCAGCTTGAAGCGCGTAATTTGAATTTGCCTGTGCTTGTACGTTTTCCGCAGATCCTGCACCAACGTGTGCACAACATCTGTGATGCCTTCAACCAGGCGATTGAAGAGTATGACTACCCGAACAAATACCTGTTGGTTTACCCAATCAAAGTAAACCAGCAAAAAGAAGTGGTTGACGAAATTCTGGCCAGCCAGGCTGAGTTGGAAACCAAACAGCTGGGTCTGGAAGCAGGCAGTAAGCCAGAGCTTCTGGCGGTGCTGGCGATGGCGCAGCAAGCGAGCTCAGTGATCGTATGTAACGGCTACAAAGACCGCGAATACATGCGCTTGGCACTGATCGGCGAAAAGCTGGGTCACAAAGTCTTTATCGTACTGGAGAAGCTGTCTGAGCTGGATCTGGTGCTGAAAGAAGCGAAGAGCCTCGGTGTGAAACCGCGTCTGGGCCTGCGTATTCGTCTGGCCTCTCAAGGCGCGGGTAAATGGCAGTCAAGCGGCGGCGAAAAGTCGAAATTCGGCTTGGCGGCGGCGCAGGTTCTGACGGTGATTGAGCGTTTGAAAGCGGAACAACAGCTGGACGCGCTGCAACTGGTGCATTTCCACCTGGGTTCGCAAATGGCGAACATTCGCGACGTGCGTAACGGCGTGAACGAAGCGGCACGTTTCTACTGTGAACTGCGCGAACTGGGTGCTCAAATCCAGTATTTCGATGTGGGCGGTGGTCTAGCGGTCGATTACGACGGCACACGCAGCCAGTCTTCGAACTCGATGAACTATGGCCTGCTGGAATACGCCCGCAACATCGTGAACACCGTGGGCGACATGTGTAACCTGTACAGTCAGCCAATGCCGACCATTATTTCTGAATCTGGCCGTTCGCTGACTGCGCACCACGCCGTGCTGATCACCAACGTGATTGGTGCCGAAGCGTACTCGCCAGAAGCGATCGAAGCGCCTGCGGAAGATGCACCACTGCTGATGCAGAACATGTGGCGCAGTTGGGAAACTCTGCGTGAAGGTACCGATGCGCGCGCGTTGATTGAGATTTATAACGATACACAAAGCGATCTGTCTGAAGCGCACAGTCTGTTTGCCACTGGCGTGATTAACCTTCAGCACCGTGCGTGGGTCGAGCAGCTATCACTGCGTATTTACCACGAACTGCGTTTGAAAATGAGCAATAAGAACCGCTTCCACCGTCCGATTCTGGACGAGTTGCAGGATCGTCTGGCAGATAAGTTCTTCGTGAACTTCTCGCTGTTCCAGTCGCTGCCGGATGCGTGGGGTATCGATCAGGTGTTCCCGGTGCTGCCATTGTCTGGTCTGGAAAAGGTGGAAGACCGCCGTGCAGTCATGCTGGATATTACTTGTGACTCAGACGGCGCTGTTGAGCAGTACGTTGAAGGTCAGGGTATTGAAACCACGCTACCAGTACCAGCGTGGACAAACGATCAGCCATACCTGATGGGTTTCTTCCTGGTCGGCGCGTATCAGGAAATTCTGGGCGACATGCACAACCTGTTTGGCGACACGCACAGCGTCGTGGTGAACGTCACAGATAAAGGTGAATCCGATATTACTTTCATTAACGAAGGTGATACGGTCGAAGACATGATGCGCTACGTACATATTGATGTGGACGCGATTCGCACCAACTACCGCCAACTGGTTAGCCAGCGTGTAGCGGCAGAGGAACAAGAGACCGTTCTGGCAGAGCTGGAACAGGGCTTGAGCGGTTATACCTATCTAGAGGATTTCTAAATGAATGATTTGTTTACTAAAACTGATTATTCACTGTATTCAAATGCGATGACGTTTGTGCGTCGTCCTTACGAACGCAACCCGATTGACACTGACGCCGATGTGGTGGTGCTGGGTGTGCCACTCGACATGGCGACATCAGGCCGTCCTGGTGCGCGTATGGGCCCGGACGCGATTCGTCGCGCGTCGGTGAACCTGGCGTGGGAAGGAAAAAAATTCCCTTGGGATTTTAACCTGTTCAAACGTATCAACGTGGTTGATGCGGGTGATTTGGTGTTTGACTGTGGTGACGCAGAAGATTTCACTTACCGTCTGGAAGCAGCGACGAATGAAATTCTGAAAAGCGGTAAAACCATGCTGGCTCTGGGCGGAGACCATTTCATCACTCTGCCAATCCTGCGTGCTTACGCGAAGCATCACGGTGAAATGGCGCTGATTCATTTTGACGCGCACACGGACACTTACGCGAACGGCAGTGCGTACGACCACGGCACCATGTTCTACCATGCGCCGAAAGAAGGCCTGATTTCACCAAAACACTCGGTGCAAGTCGGCATTCGTACCGAGTACAAGCAGGAAGGTCATGGCTTTAACGTGATCAACGCGATGCAGGCGAACGATATGTCGGTGGACGAAATCGTTGGTCAAATCAAACACATCGTGGGTGACAAGCCAGTCTATCTAACATTCGATATCGACTGTCTGGATCCTGCATTTGCCCCAGGTACAGGTACGCCAGTGTGTGGCGGTCTGACTTCAGACAAAATCCTGAAGATCATCCGTGGCCTGAAAGGCATCAACATGGTGGGTATGGATGTGGTAGAAGTCTCACCGCCGTACGACCAGAGCGATCTGACGTCACTGGCTGGCGCGACCATCGCACTGGAACTGTTGTATGTTTGGGCATCGAACAAAGCCGCCGAATAAATACAACCTGAATATGAAAACCGAGGCCATCGCCTCGGTTTTTTTATGTCTGTTTATTTCTCACTGACAAGATTTAGCTAAGCGGCACGTATAAGCTTCTCTTTGGCGTATCGAGCACCACATTGGTGGTGACGCGGCGTATCTGCGGGTAAAGCGCCATGATCTCTTCCATAAAGCCATCGTAGGCTTTGGTGTTGGGGGCAGTGATCACCAGCATCAGGTCGACACTGCCCGTGACATAAAACACCTGCTGAATGTGGCTCTGCTGCTCCGCCCAGCGACGAAACTTGCTCAACACCGCATAGTTATCCCGGTCGATTTCCAGCCCGGCGAGAAAAGTCATGGCGTGCGTCGTTACTGCCGGGTCGACAATCGCCACCTCCGCCTGAATCACACCCTCTTCACGCAGTCGTTTGATGCGTCGCTGCACCGCAGACGGCGACAACCCGACCTGCTCAGCAATCAGGTCGCTGGCAAGACGGCAGTTACGCTGCATCAGCTCAAGAATTTTGTGGTCAAAGGCATCCAGGGTCGGGGTCATACTCATCCTTGCGCGGCTGAGCCGCAAATCGCGGGTGAAAACGCGGGGTTTCTGCATTCTGCTGGCTAGGATAGCCGATTTTTGTGAGTGATTGAAATTCACAATAGTTCCAGAGGTAAAGTTAAAATTTAACAAATGGAGTTGCGTAATTATGCACAAAGATGAGGCTCAAGTTTCCTGCTTCCAATCCTGCTCGCCACAGACGCAGGCTGTTCATGCGATGATTGCGGCAGACCCGTCTACCGCCGCGATTGCGCCCAATATTGTGATGTCGGTGAATCATGTGTTTGACCCGGCGCAAGGGGCGTTCTCGGCTCAGGGTGTGGGCGATATCACGGAGGCGCCGTATCTCTATGCGGGGTGGACGAATCCCACGGTGCGCCTGCTGGAGCAGCGTTTGGCGGTGCTGGAGCAGGCGGAAGACGCCATGGCGACGGCGACAGGCATGGCGGCGATGTCGGCGGTTTTCCTGTCCCTGTTACGTGCTGGCGATCATCTCATCATCAGCGATGTCTGCTACGCAGGCGTGTACGAGTTTGCGACTCAGGTGCTGCCTCTGTATGGCATCGAAGTGTCCGTGGTGAATACCTCGTGCACTGATAATGTGCAACGCGCCCTGCGGAAAAGCACAAAACTGGTGCACATTGAAACGCCGTGTAATCCGTTGCTGCGACTCACGGATATTGCCGCATTGGCGACACTGCTTAAAGCGCACGATGTGTTGCTGTGCGCCGATTCCACCTTCTCAACCCCGGTCATTACCCGACCACTCAGCCTCGGCGCTGACATTGTGGTTCATTCGCTGACTAAGTTCATTAATGGTCATGGTGATGTGCTGGGTGGCTGCGTACTGGGTTCTAAGTTATTGATCCAAAAGATACGGGCGATGGCTGGCGTTTACCTTGGGGCTTCGCTGGCCGCGCAAAGTGCTTGGCTCATTATGCGCGGTATGGAAACCCTGTATCCGCGGATGAAAACCTTGTGCGAATCGGCGCTTCAAGTAGCGCAGTGGCTGGAAAATCATCCCCGTGTAGCACGGGTTCTTTACCCCGGCTTGACCTCACACCCACAATTTTCTCTGGCTCAGCAACAAATGGATCTTTTTGGCGGCATTATTGCATTCCAGGTAAATGACATCGATTTGATTGAGCAGCGTTTTGCGCACGAATCGGCCATGTTTTATTACGCTTTTTCCATTGGTCATCAACGTAGTTTGGCGGTGGTGATGAGAACCGATGATCTTGATGCATCGACTTATCGATTTACTCCGGAGCAAAAAGCACATTTCTGTCGTGATGCCGGACAGGGCATCGTCAGGCTGTCAATTGGCCTGGAATCACCGACAGATTTAATCCGGGATCTCGAAGTGGCTCTCAGGTAATGGTTGCATATTTATTCTAAAGTATTAGTGATAAATTCGAAAAGTTGTTGAAATGTTGCCATATTGTATCGCATTATCTGTAAGGATCTGATGTCAATCGCGTTTGCGTGACATGCAGTAATACAACATCGTATTTGTCATTGGACGAACGACAAAATAACAATTCTTACATAAGGGATAATATGAAAAACTTCATTAAATCTACTGCAGCCGGGCTGGCCATTGCTTGCTCACTACTTGGTGCCAATCAAGCGATGGCATCTGAGTCTGCGTTAGAAACCGTTCTGAGCACAGGTGAATTAAAAGTTTGTTTCGATGCGGGCTACATGCCGTTTGAAATGAAGACCAAAGACGGCCGTTACATCGGTTTCGATATCGATCTGGGCAAACACATGGCCCGCTCTATGGGCGTGAAATTCACGCCAGTGAACACGGCGTGGGACGGCATCATTCCTGCTATGCTGACAGGCAAATGTGACATCATCATGGGTGGCATGACCGTTACTGCAGAACGTAACCTGAAAGTAAACTTCGCAACGCCTTACATTGTTATCGGCCAGTCTGTTGTGTTGTCACCAAAACTGGAAGGTAAAGTGAAGAGCTACAAAGATCTGAACGATCCGAAATTCACTATCGCGACTAAACTTGGCACCACGGGTGTAGAAGCGGCGAAGAAATACGTTCCAAACGCGAAACTTGACCTGTACGACACCGAAGTGGACGCGGTACTGCAAGTGGTGAACGGCAAAGCGGATGCTTTCATCTACGACTTCCCATACAACGCGATTTACAGCGCGCAAAACCAAGGCAAAGTGGTTCACCTGGCTGAACCGTTCACATACGAGCCTCTGGGTTGGGCGATTCGTCAAAACGATCCTAACTTCCTCAACTTCCTAGACAACTACCTACGCCAAATCAAAGGCGACGGTACTTACGATCGTATCTACGACAAGTGGTTCAAATCAGACAGCTGGCTGAAAGAAGTTCAGTAAGCTTAGCCATTTATCGTCAGGCAGTGATCTGTCATAACCGGGCAGCCCCGTTGCCCGGTTCATTCAAAAGAATAAAGAGAATCTGAGTGATGCAGTCAAAATCCTCAAAATTGGTCGGACACGCCATTTATGTGCTGATCATGGTGCTGCTGGTGGGAGCGGTTTATTTCTCCGGACGCAGCATCAATTACAACTGGCACTGGGATCGTTTGTGGCCATACGTCGTTAACACCGAAATGCAGGAAATTCGTGCAATGGGTGACGGCACCGCATCGATCAAAGATGGTCAATTAGTCATTGCACTTGAAGGGCAGAATTCGCCTCAAGTTATCGAGAATTACACACAACTCATGGTGGGTGAGGGTGACCTGGTATTTCAGGGTGACACCATTGCCAAACTCAATGAATGGAAGTTCGGGCCGATTGCTCATGGCCTTTGGGTAACCATTGAAATCTCGTTTATTTCTCTGATCTTTGCCGTTCTGCTGGGCCTGGTCTTTGGCCTGATGCGGGTCGCCAAAAATCAGACCGCAAGGAATCTGGCGTTAACCTACGTTGAATTGATACGTGGCACACCGCTACTGGTGCAAATCTTCATCGTTTACTTCTTTATCGGTACGGTTCTGGATTTCGATCGCTTTACCGCGGGCGTGGTCGCGTTGTCGGTATTTACTGGCGCGTACGTGGCTGAAATCGTCCGAGCGGGTATTCAGGCGATTCCGAATGGGCAGATGGAAGCGGCGCGCTCGCTCGGTATGACTTATCCGAAAGCGATGCGTTACGTCATTTTGCCTCAGGCGCTGAAACGCACACTGCCGCCATTGGCTGGTCAGTTCATCAACCTGATCAAAGACTCGTCACTGGTATCGGTTATCTCGATCACCGATCTGACCAAAGCGGGTCGTGAAGTGGTGAGTGGCAGTTTTGCTCCGTTTGAAGTGTGGTTTACCGTCGCAGCGCTTTATTTGCTGGTGACCGGTACCCTGTCTTGGGCTATTCAACGTTTAGAGAAGAGGTTATCGGCCAGTGACTAGTGAATACAATGGCGTCGATATGGTGTACGCCAACAACGTCGACAAATTTTATCCAAACGGCTGTCATGCGCTGAAATCCGTCTCAACTACGGTTAAACGTGGCGAGGTGGTGGTGATCATCGGCCCGTCAGGCTCAGGCAAATCTACGTTTTTGCGTACGCTGAACCAGTTGGAAGAGATCTCTTCCGGCACCATCATTGTGGATGGTTTCGACATGTACGCCAAAACCACTGACATCAACGTACTGCGCCAGAACGTCGGCATGGTGTTTCAGAGTTTTAACCTGTTTCCCCATATGACTGCGCTGCAGAACGTGATGCTGGCACCGCTGAGAGTGTCCAAGCGTCCGACAGCCGAAGTGGAAGCAGACGCCAAGCAACTGATCAAGCGCGTCGGTCTGGAAGATCGCATGAATAACTTTCCGTCGCACTTGTCGGGTGGTCAGCAGCAACGTGTGGCGATTGCCCGCGCGCTGGCGATGAAGCCGGATCTGATGCTGTTTGATGAACCGACATCCGCGCTTGACCCGGAAATGGTGGGTGAAGTACTGGACGTTATCAAAGGACTGGCAAAAGAGGGCATGACCATGGTGATCGTGACTCACGAAATGGGCTTTGCCCGTGAAGTGGCGGATCGAGTGCTGTTTATGGAAGACGGTAAGCTATTGGTGGATGACAACCCGAAAGCGGTCTTCGACAGTCCGGATCATCCACGCTTGCAGCAGTTCCTGGCGAAAGTTTTGTAACGATTTTTTCGTGGATTACTGACAAACCGAGCCTCGACAAGGCTCGGTTTTTTGTTAAGCAAAGCACAGTTTTTGGCTCATTGCGCTGAATTTGTGTCCAGATTGGCTCATGCTTGCTGCTTGCGTTCATGGCCTTGTTACGATCATTTACACCTCTGTAAGAGTAAGTAAAGATGACGCGTGGCACTGCGCCGCTTCGCTATACTGGCACGCCCAAGTAGCTGAGCGAACTCAAGCTGTGAGCTGGCCTGAATCGGCATTATGTCGTCAGCCAGACAGGAGCAAAACGCACTACTTGGAGTTTTTGGGTTTACACTCTGTGATTCTTGGATGCGGGATATGAAAAAAACTGGATTAATTGTCGCGCTGTCCGCGACCTGTATGTCTTTACTTCCTACCATGAGTACCGCGGCGCCGGTCGTTGTTCCCAACCCACCTCAATTGTCGGCCAAAGGCTATGTGCTGATTGACTACAACACCGGACAGGTATTGGTGGAACACAACGCCAATGAAAAAATGAACCCGGCCAGCCTGACCAAACTGATGACCTCTTATGTCGCGGGTCAGGAGATGAAACGCGGCAACATCAAACCAACCGATCAAGTCACCATCAGCCAGAAAGCGTGGGCCAAGAATTTCCCCGATTCATCGAAAATGTTTATTGAGGTTGGCACCAGCGTCAACATGATGGATCTCTATCGCGGTCTGATTGTGCAGTCGGGTAACGACGCGAGTGTCGCGATTGCCGAACACGTCGCGGGCTCTGAAAATGCGTTTGTCGATTTAATGAATTCCTGGGCGCAGCGTTTAGGACTGAGCAACACCGCGTTTACCAACCCTCATGGATTGGATAGCGACGGCCTTTACACTACGCCTTACGACATCGCGAAGCTGGCGCAAGCGATCATTCGTGATTTGCCGGACATCTATCCTATCTACAGCGAAACGTCGTTCACCTACAACGGTATTACTCAGTACAACCGCAATGGCCTACTGCGCGATCGAAGTATGAACGTTGATGGCATGAAAACCGGTTATACCAGCGGTGCTGGCTACAGTTTGGTGACGTCTGCAACCAGCGGCAATATGCGCTTGATCTCCGCCGTGATGGGAGCCAACAGCATGAAGAGCCGGGAGTCGGACAGTAAACAACTGCTGAGTTACGGATTCCGCTTCTTTGATACGGTTGCGCCGCACAAAGCGGGCGAGACCATTGAGACGGCGCGGGTCTGGATGGGGAATAAAGATGACCTGCCGATTGGGGTCGCACAAACCACCTACCTGACTTTGATGAAAGGCGAACTGCCACAGCTGAGCGGGATGATTGAACTTGACGGTGAACTCAAAGCACCCATTGAGCAGGGTGACGTGGTCGGTAAAGTGATTTATCAGATTGACCAACGTAAAGTGGGCGAAGCGCCGTTGATTGCGCTGGAAAGTGTTGATACTGGCAGTTGGTTCAAGCAGGCAATGGATTGGGTGAAGCGTTTGTTCGCCAGCCTGTTTGCATAGTAATCTGAGAGTTAGGTAAAGACTGGCCCGCGTTTTGCGGGCCTTTTTGCTTGCGCAATCGCGTTGTCGACTGACTGTTTCTTCATCAACCTGAGCATGACATTGGTGGCGATCTGGCTTCCATAACCATGGACTGTGGGAAATCTTGGACAGAAACTCACTTTCGATTGACATACGGTTTATGGGTTTTTGTCATTTTCATAGCATTAGGTGATGAATTGAGGAAACACAATGGAATTTGGCCCAGAGGATCGTATTGCTCTGTACGATGTTTGGATGTCCCAAAAAGCAAAAATGCATCTGACGCAGATGGAAATGACCAAAAGACTGGGGGTCAGTCAGGTCGAGTTTTCAAACATTTTGCGTGGCAACGCACCGCTGACGATGGCGTTTGTTACTAAGTTTTGTCAGCAGCTGCATGTGGAGCCACATAACGTGCTGCCGACGCTGAAGAATAAGTTCATCTCGGGTGAGCATCTGGTTCACCTGCAAAACCGCGTCACGGTCGATGGTGAAATTCAGCGCGTCCTGATTGACGGCAATCAGGTCATTATTGAATACACGCATCTGGCACGATGAGCAGCGCGTAGGCTTCTGATATGAAGAACAAAACCGGGATCTGCCCGGTTTTTTTGTCACCGGATTAGTGAGGATTTTTTCTTTGTCGTCACGAGTGTGCGTCCTGATTGGTGCTTGTCCGGAAAGAAATGCCAGCGCAAACTAAGACCAAACTTAGAATAAAAACAGTCGCCAGCCGTCAGTTTAGTTACGCTCAACCGTCTTACTTTTTGTTGCCGGGCTCTTTCCTCAAATTCCTTAGTCATCATTGCGTTGATGCTTGCTGCACAACGTAGAGACTTCGGCTAAGGCAAAGAGCCCGCCGCTCTGCTTGCCACGCTGCACGTCGTCGCTGACTCCGCATTCTTCGTTCCATATTCTGATTTCTGCTGTTCTATACTTCTAATCTAACCCATTGAGATTATTTCGTTATGTTTGAAGAATTAGCACTGGGAGGCTTACTGTTCAGTCCGTTGGTGGTGTTTGTGCCCATGGCGTTCATTCTTTCCTGTCTGACCCGCTTCGTGCTGCATACAACGGGTGTTTACCATCTGCTGTGGAAAGCTGCCTGGTTCGAAGTGGGACTGTTTGTTTGTTATCTGGCTGTAGTTGTTCATTTTTTCGGGAGTTAATGTTGCGCATGGGAAAATTATTTCGAATCTCGCTGACTCTGGCGGTGGTCATTATTGCCGTCATTGCTGGCCATTGGGTCTGGAACCACTACCTCTATTCTCCCTGGACACGCGACGGACGCATTCGCGCCGAAGTGATCACCATTGCGCCGGATGTTTCCGGATGGGTGAAAACACTCAATGTGAAAGATAACCAACCAGTGACGAAAGGCGACTTGATTTTCAGTGTTGATGACACCCGTTATCAGGCCAAAATCAAAGAGCTGACCGCGCAGGTTGAAAATAAACAATATTCACTCGATTTGGCTCGCCATCAGTACCATCGCCGCCAGCAGTTAACCGATAAAAAACTGATCAGTGAAGAGACAGTGGAAAGCGCGCGCATCAATACCGAACTGGCACAAGCGAGTCTGGATATCGCTAAAGCTCAGCTGAACAGCGCGCAAATCAACCTCGACCGCACTCAGGTTCACGCGCCAGCCGACGGTACCTTGATTAACCTCAATTTGCGTGAAGGTAACTACGTCAGTCAGGGCAGTTCGGTGATTTCGCTGGTCAAAACAGATTCGTTCTACGTGACGGGCTATTTCGAAGAGACCAAACTGCCGCTGATCAAAGTGGGGCAGAAAGCCAAGATTAGCCTGATGAGCGGCGGTGAACCGCTGACGGGGTCGGTGGTGAGCATCGGCAAAGCGATTGCCGACAGCAACACCAGCAGCAACGGCCAGTTGTTGCCTCAGGTGCAACAAACTTTCAACTGGGTGCGACTGGCACAACGTATTCCGGTCGATATCAAACTGGATCCGCTGCCGGAAGGCATCAACATCAGCGCCGGGATGACGGTCTCCATTTATCTGCAAGAAGCTGAGTAAGGCCCATGGGTGTGTTACTCAACAGCCTGTTAATGCCGGATAAACGGGCGGTGCTGTTTGCGATCAAAGGGGTCATTGCGATGGCGTTGTCGCTGTATATCGCTATGTTCCTCAATCTGGATCGTCCTTATTGGGCGCTGGTGTCGGCGGTGTTTCTGCAAATCCGTCCGGAAGGCGGTCTGGTTATTGAAAAAGGTTTGTGCCAAATCGTCGGTACTCTGATCGGGGGTATCGTCGGGATTGCCATTCTCAACTGGTTTGCACCGTATCCGGAAATCGCCCTGCCTTTGCTTGCGCTGTGGCTGGGTTTTAACTCCGGTATGGGCGCGATGGTGCGTCGTACCAATTTCATTTACGCCTTTGCGATGGCGGGTATTACCGCCTGTCTGATTGTGTTGCTGGTGATGGTGTCGCCGTCGACCGCCAGCAGTCAGACCATCTTTCAAGTCGCTCAGGCGCGCGTGAGCGAAATCATCGTCGGCGCTATCTGCGCGGCGTTGGTGAGTAAACTGATCTTTCCGATGGAAGTAAAAGATGGCCTGCGCACTCATGCGCGCAATGTGATCAACCAAACGCTGAGTTATCTGAGTCTGGAACTGGACAAAGACGGATCCCATGAAAACCGGCATCAGCACATTGATGCGATCCTGGAATCGATTGCGGTGATGAGCGATGACTTGAGCGCAGTGGTATACGAAGGTCCGGAAGGCCCGGGACAGAGTAAAGCCGCCAGCCTGATTTGTAATAAGACCCTGTCGCTGCTTGCGGTGATTCAGATTTTTGGTCGTCTGCAACGCAAACACTCGGAACTGATCGGCGATGATTTGGCGCAGATGATGGCAGAAATGGTCGAAAGCTTCAGGCGCATGCAGGCCACGACGGATTATGAAGCGTGCTACAAACTGGCTCAGACACTGCGCCGCCGTCAGTTGGTGTACAGCAATCAGGCTGTCGACCTCACGCCGTTACAATCCCGGTTGATGAAAGTCTCGCTGGAACTGAGTGCCGATCTGGTGATGATCCTGAAAGGGTATAACGCACTGATCAGTAAAGAGCCGGTCTTACTCAATGCACCGAATCTTAAGCCCTACAAAGACCCGCTGGTGGGATTGACGACTGGCCTGCGCACCATGGTGGTATTTTCTGTGGGCGCAGGCGTATGGGTCGGAACGGGCTCGAGTGCGGCGCTGATGATGATGATCCTGCCGGTGACCTTCTCCATCATGATGGCGCGCTTACCGCTCACCATATTGATGATAGTGCTGCAACGCCTGCTACTTGGGGTGATGATCGCGGTCCCTGTGGCGATTTTTTATGGCCTTGGTTTGCTGGCGCAAAGCAGTGGAGATTATGAGCTGCTGGTGATGATTCTCGCTGGTCCGTATTTCTTTGGTTTGCTGGCGCTGGCGAACCGTCCGACTCTGCCATACGGCCTTGGCTTTTGCATTCCGTTTACCATCTTGATCAGCCCAAGCAACAACATGACGCGTTCGTTTTCGATTGATTCCACGCTCAGCAATGCGCTGTCGATTTTTGTCGGCGTGACGGTGCTGTACTGGATGTTCAAGATGATTACTGGCCCTGGCCTGCAGTTGATGCAGCACCGCCTGATGCGCGCAACGCAAAAGGATTTGCGAGAGCTCATGTCCCATCCTGCGCCGGATCACTGGTTTAACGCCCGAATGGGGGACCGCTTGCTGCGCATTGCTACCTACGACAAAAGCATGGCCAGTCGCACGCGTGACATCACGGATTTAGCGTTGACGGGCCTCAATCTGGGGCATGTGTCGATTCGTTTGCGCCGTTTAATTTCGGGGGTGAAAAGCAGCAAGGTGGAAACAATGCTTGATGATTGGCAGCAGGCGCTGGCGGATGCCTTCTTCCTCTGTTCTAAAGGCAAAACGACATGTCGGTTCAGCCAGGTCAGTGATGCACTGTTGCAAGCGCTGCGTGAAGCGAATCTCCCGAAAGGCCAGTTTGAAGTGGTGGAAGGGATGTTTGAGCGCCTGGCGATGACCTTCGAGCGCAGCGCCCAAACCATCGCCGAGAATCAGGCTCACTAACAAGATTAAGTCCCACAGGGAAGTGAACTCAGGCAGTGATCCGGCACTGCCTTTTTTATGCGTGTAGCACGTATTCTACTGATAAAACAGGTGGTTAATGAAATTAGGCGTACTCATCATGCTTGGCTTGTGTGCGCATTGAGAACACCCTTCCAATTTCCGGCATCAATCTAATTTTTCAGCATACACCCAGATTGAAAAGGGTCATTACTATGCAGCGTTCACTATGACGGTGAGCTGGGTATCGAGTGCAAACATACAACTTCAAGGAAAAATGATGAAAAAATTATGGTTGGCAATGTCAGTAAGCGCACTGTGCGCGGCAAATGTACAAGCGTCTGAATGGGGGTACGAAGGCGCTCACGGGCCTGAGCATTGGGGAGCAGTATCTCCGGTGTGCGCTGCTGGTGTGAACCAGAGCCCGGTTAATATTGATGACGCCGTTGAGGCACAACTGGCGCCTTTAGCTGTGCATTATGCCGGTGTGGTGACCTCTCTGACCAATAATGGCCACACGTTGCAGGCCAGCGTCAGTGGCAACAATACGCTGAGCGTGGATGGCAAAACCTTCACGTTGCAACAGTTTCATTTTCACACTCCGTCAGAGAACCTGATTAAGGGGCATCAATACCCGCTGGAAGCACATTTTGTCAACGCGGATGCCGAGGGCAATCTGGCGGTGCTAGCCGTGATGTTTGAGGTTGGTAAAGAGAATTCCGCACTAAGTCAACTGACTCAGACATTGCCGAAAAAAGGTCAGTCCCAGCTGTTGAGTAACGCATTTCCAGTCAACGATTTGCTACCACAACTGAATGATTATTATCGATTTAATGGATCGCTGACCACACCACCGTGCAGCGAAGGGGTACGTTGGTTTGTACTTAAACAACCGCAGGTGCTCTCTGCGCAGCAGGATCAATCACTGATGCAAGTGATGGGGCACAACAACCGACCCGTTCAGCCTCACCATGCCCGAGTGATATTAAGCAACTATACCCGTGATCATTGAAGATGCTTGATTTTTCCTTAAAGCAGGATCATGCTA
>ERZ1673961.136-NODE-136-length-37807-cov-31.430865_pt1 | contig 37807 bp, 39 predicted proteins | sample MGYA00580189_ERZ1673961 | MGnify/ENA primary metagenome ERZ1673961 (study PRJEB41334, sample SAMN05608105) | rock metagenome | biome: terrestrial subsurface; feature: shale formation; material: shale | place: USA: Pennsylvania ... | reverse complement strand
CCACCTGAAAGAATTCAGCAAAAACCCTAATAAAGGTTACTATAAACACGCCCTTAGGTTCAAAAAGAATTAAAAGACCTCCTCCTGTAGTTTTTATTAGGTGGGGAAAAATGTGTTTGGCAATGCCTGCTAAGGTAGTTGAAATTAAAGATAACGTCGCAATAGTTGATTTTGGCGGGATTAGGAGAGAAGCACGCATAGACTTTGTTAAGGATGTTAAAGTTGGCGATTACGTTATAGTACATACCGGATTCGCTATTGAAAAATTGGACGAAAAGACAGCCCTTGAGAGCTTAAAAGCCTGGGAAGAGGTCATGAAAGCTATGGAGGAGTGAGAATGGAGCTCTCGATTTTTCACGATAGGGAGTTGGCCCAAAAGATTCTCCAGGGTATAAGGCGGGAGGCGAAGAAAATAGGCAGAGAAGTAAAGCTAATGCACGTCTGTGGTACCCATGAAGACACAGTAACGCGAAGTGGAATAAGGTCTCTTCTGCCGGAGAACGTTAAAGTGATGAGCGGTCCGGGATGCCCTGTTTGTATAACTCCGGCGGAAGATATAGCGGCTATGATGGAGATAATGCGGAAGGCGAGAGAAGAAGGAGAGGAGATAATCCTTACAACTTTTGGAGACATGTATAAAATTCCCACAGCCGTAGGGAGCTTTGCCGACTTGAAGAGCGAGGGGTTTGATGTCAGAATTGTTTATTCGATTTACGATTCCTATAAGATAGCGCTCAAAGAGAAAGACAAACTCGTGGTTCACTTCTCTCCGGGGTTTGAAACAACCACCGCTCCAGCCGCGGGCATACTAAGAGAAGCAATCGAGAAGGAGATAGAGAACTTCAAAATATACTCAGTTCACCGCTTAACTCCTCCAGCGGTTGAGGCGTTAATTAAGCAGGGGACTGTATTTGACGGCCTTATCGACCCGGGACACGTTTCGACGATAATAGGAGTCAAGGGATGGGAGTACATAACAAAAGAATATGGAGTCCCGCAAGTGGTTGCAGGGTTTGAGCCCGTTGATTTTCTCATGGGGGTATTCATGCTCCTGAGGATGATAAGAAAGGGAGAGGTAAAAATAGAAAACCAGTACACGAGGGTTGTAAAGTACGAAGGAAACGTTGAAGCCCAAAAAGCGATAGAGTCCCTTTTTGATGTAGTTGACGCAAAGTGGAGAGCTCTAGGAGTAATACCAAAAAGCGGCTTAGAACTCAAAGAAGAGTACAAGGACTATGAAGTAAGAACCTTTTACAAGGTCAAACCCCCAGAGCTGCCCGAGCTGGAGAAGGGATGTATATGCGGGGCAGTGCTTAGGGGACTGGCGTTGCCAACGCAATGTCCCCTCTTTGGAAAGAAGTGTACTCCAAGAAACCCGGTTGGGCCGTGTATGGTCTCCTATGAAGGAACCTGCCAGATATTCTACAAATACGGGGCGCTCTTTTGATTCTGATATTTTTAATTTTCTATATGCTTTTGTAAGTTTAGAAAAGGGCTCGGAGGGTGTTCACGTCATCACTTCTCAGCATGCTTGCTAATCGTCATCGCCTGAAGTAGCTATGCTTTCCTTCTTTTAAAGCTATCCCAAAAACGTGAAGCCCTATGCTAGGAAAAATTTTTATGCTTATAAAACAACATTTCTCTGATTCCTACGGAGGTGTCGCTGATGATTAAGGCATCAAAACGGGCATTGGGTATTGAATATGCTATTAGAGATGTTGTTCTGCCCGCAAGGGAGCTTGAAAAGCAGGGAATAAAGATTATCAAGCTAAACATAGGTGACCCGGTAAAGTTTGATTTTCAACCACCGGAACACATGAAAAAGGCATATTGCGAAGCAATAATGGAAGGTCACAACTATTACAGTGACAGTGAGGGAGAAAGAGAGCTCAGGGAAGCTATCGTGGAGAGGGAAAAGAAAAAGAACGGCGTGGACATTACTCCAGAGGATGTCCAGGTTACAGCTGCCGTTACCGAGGCCCTGCAGTTTGTCTTCGGGGCACTCATCGAGGGGGGAGAAGAGATATTAATCCCCGGACCAAGCTACCCGCCATACGTTGGGCTTGTAAAGTTCTATGGCGGTGTCCCCAAGGCTTACAGAACAATTGAAGAAGAGGGCTGGCAGCCTGATATAGATGACATGAGGAAAAAGATAACCGAAAAAACGAAAGCAATAGTTGTTATAAACCCAAACAACCCCACTGGAGCCCTCTATGAAAAGAAGACCCTTCAGGAGATAATAGACCTCGCCGGTGAGTATGGTCTGCCAGTAATAAGCGATGAGATTTACGACCTTATGACTTATGAAGGAAAGCACGTTTCTCCGGGCTCGTTAACAAAGGATGTGCCCGTAATAGTCATGAACGGTCTCTCAAAGGTTTACTTTGCGACGGGATGGAGATTGGGCTATATGTACTTCGTGGATCCAGAGAATAAGCTTGCTGAAGTTAGGGAGGCAATAGGGAAGCTCGCGAGATTGAGGCTCTGTCCAAACACTCCGGCTCAAAAAGCGGCAATCGCTGGCCTTAGGGGCCCAATGGATTATCTCGAGGAATACATGGCAAAGCTGAAAGAGAGAAGAGACTACATCTACAAGCGCCTTAATGAGATGCCCGGAATAAGCACCCAGAAGCCACAGGGAGCGTTCTACATCTTCCCCAAAATTGAAGAAGGGCCATGGAAGAGCGACAAGGAGTTCGTTCTCGATGTTCTCCACAACGCCCACGTGCTCTTTGTCCACGGCTCCGGCTTCGGTGAAGGTGGGGAGATGCACTTCCGCTCAATATTCTTAGCTCCGGTTCCAGTGTTAGAAGAGGCTATGGACAACCTGGAGAAGTTTATGAAAGAAAGGCTTGGATGATTTTTCCTTTCTTTTTAACCTCCCGAAACAACCGGGATTACTTCTACATAGTCGCCATCCTTTACTGGGTCGTCTTCCAGGGCTACTTTTCCATTTACTTTGGCTATGGCACTTTCTGTGTTAAATCCCACTTCTCTAAGAACATCTTTGACCTTCATGCCTTTTTGATACTCTATCTCCTTCTCTATTTTCCTTCCAATAACCTTAATCCTGATCACTGCTATCACCGGGGAATCATGAGCACGGAGCTTTTTAACTTTGTCGAAACGGACAAGCATAACTTTTATATGTTTAAAACGCTATTTAGTAATTTGGGGTGGTACATTGGACATTACTGAGACTTTTGTTTACGGCTTGACTCTTATAAGGATTTTTGGAGGGTTATTGTTCTTCTATGCCTACTTGAAGAGCAAAAGAAAATCCGCCCTGCTGATTGCTCTCTCGTGGTTTCTTGTAATTCCAAGCACAACATTCGGTATTTTGTTTGATTTAAGGGTTGAAAACGTTTTCATAGGCTTGGCTTATGGATTTATGATTCTTGGCTTTTTTGAACTCATAAACGAGGAAAAAGGGTTACTGCGTGCGAAAAGCCTCTACCTGATTCCACTTGTGGTAATGGTTTTTGGCTTTGTTGAGAGCATTGTAGAAGTTGAGCCCGAAGATTGTTTCGTCATTTCTGGAATTTTTGCATTCATTGCTGCCTTCATTCTTGCTGAGTCTCTTAAAAGAATCTACGGTAAGGATGTGATTATAATGGGCCTTTCAATTGCTATTAGTGGTATTATAACTCCTTTTTATCCCGTTTATCATGAAAAATTTGAGAATAAAAGTCCCATTTTATTAGGAGTCTTATTGTTTACATTTTTGACGTTTTTCTTCTATTATCGGATTATTTTCAGCGAGAGGTTTTTCAAAACAATTCCCCAAGCCACCATCGAAACTCCAGAATTAAGAGGAGTTCATCTGGAATCTCCGGAGGAATTTGAGAACTTGAAAGAGAGCTTAAAAGACTATCCAGTGCTCGCATTCATGAGGGGTCTGAATTCGCCAGAAGGATGGACCACTTACAAATTCAGCACGATTGAGGGAGAAAACGTCATTTATCCTACGGATTTATACAAAATAACCGACTTCGTTTTTAGATACCTCGCGGAAGCCAAGAACAAAGGAGTTAAAGGTGTTGTTGTGCTTGAGGGTCTTGAATTTCTCAGGGTTTATAACGACTTCGAGGCGCTCGCGAAGATGCTGGCATCCATTAGAGATTATATTCTTTCTCATGATGGCGCTTTGATAGTTGTTCTCGATGAAAAAGCGTGGGATGAGAAGGAGTTAAACACTCTGAAGAGAATGCTGTTATGAATTTCTGGTGAAGCAGGGAAAACCCAAAGCCCGAAACTCTTTAAGCTTTGCTGGAGAATGTATACACGTCGATGATGGTCGAGGCCCGGCACTGAAGGGTGATGAAGGCCATCACACCTGAGACAAACTCTATACTGCTCTTATAACTTTTTCTCTTTTCTGAGAACAGCACTTTCAACGGTTTTTGTAATTTCAATAGGAGTTCTTGATAATAGCATCAGAAAGTTCCAGAACAGAGCAAATTTATGGCGGACCGGCGGGGATTTGAACCCCGGACCCTCGGCTTAGGAGGCCGATGCCCTATCCTGGCTAGGCTACCGGTCCACTCCCGTTTCTTATCGCCCATTTTTGGCTTATAAATCTTTTGTTAAACAAAACTATTTAACATCGATCAAAGGGTATTTAAGTTATGTTTCAGACTCCTTTTGGTGTGTGTAGCATGATAGATGAACTGGATAGAAAAATAATCTCCATTCTTCAGGAGGATGCTCGGCTATCCTATAGGGAAATAGCGAAAAAACTGGGGGTTGCCGTAGGAACTGTGTACAACAGAATAAAGAAGCTTGAAGAAGAAGGAGTTATCAGGGGATTTGCTCCAAAGCTGGATTACGCTAAACTTGGCTATGACCTTACGGCAGTAATCGGTGTTAAAGCTCAGGGGAAGAGGATAATTGATATTGAAAATGAGATAGCAAAGGATCCCCACGTTGTCTGTGTCTACGATGTCACAGGGGAATATGACATAATAGTAATTGCAAAATTTAAGGGAAGAGAGGACATGAACATGTTTGTCAAGAAGCTTTTGAGAATAGATGGGGTGGAAAAGACACACACGCATGTTGCGATGGACATAGTAAAGGAGGACTTAACGTTAGAGGTCTAAAAAATTCCTTGCGAATCTCTTCGCCAGACTTTCCAGAGTCTCAGCGGGCAACTTTACTTCTTTTCCATTCACTGTGCCTTCGAATATCAAGGGGGCTGGATTTAGAGTTTCTATGACCCGAAACTCCTCGTTTTCGTTTAGTGTCTCCTTCAGGACTTTTCGGTATTCTTGAGGGTTTACAATCTTTATAACACCGTGCAGCTCTAACTTCTCTCCACATTCATTCTCACTGCAGATAAAGTGAAACTCTTTCCCGAGCCGTGCCTCCACCATTATACTCTTTCCGGCCACATTGTATATCATAAACCTGTCTTCATTTTCTAAATTTTCCATCCTAACTCCTCCAAATAAATAATAAAGGTCAAAGCCTTACCATAACATCCACGGGGATGTTGTATTCTTCCCTTATCCGGTCTATTGAATTGCCGGCACTTATAAGGAAGAACATCCCCACAGGCGTTGCATTTGCTTGCTTGCACATCTCTATGAGGGCTCTCTGTGTCTCTCCACTCCTCACAACGTCGTCAACTATCAGAACCCTCTCTCCCTTTTTAATGGCCCATGAAGGAAGGTACAGCGTCATAACGCTTCCTGAGGAGCTTGACACATAATTTACTTCGTAAAACTTCTCTACTCCGACTTCTTTCTTCTTCTTTGCATAGACGACGTCAACTCCCAGCTCGTTTCCTATGTGGATTGCCAGAGGAATTCCATCTGTAGCTGCTGTTAGTATTTTGTCTATGTCCATGTCCATGTACTTTGAGGCAACGTTCTCTGCAACAAGGCTCATTAGATCCGTATCACTTAGAATTTTCAAGTTGTCAAACAGTCCATGCTTATCAAAGACTATCCTCCTCTTAACTTCCTCCTCGAGGTTTACGTATGGGGAGAGGACCTTTATTAGCTCTTTGGTACGCTGGGTGCTTGGAAGAACCTTCCCCCTCACGTATCTATTGAGCACAGTTATTGGAAGCCCGGTAATCCTTGAGAGCTCTTCATACGTGTAGTTCTTTTTTAGGAGTCTTAGTATCCTGATGACACGGAGTTTCTCTTTAACTGCCTCTATCTGGCTCAATCTCTCACCTCCCGCTGGTAAGATAATGTTGACAAGAAAATGTATAAATAGGTTTCGGTTTATAGCTAAATTGCAAGGTTTGCTGGTCTATTCGGATGGTTGAAGATTCCCATTTTCTGCCGATATTCAGATATTACCTCACCAAAGTACTTCATTACAAAATTCAAATCTATACGCTCCCCTTCTGGGTGATCAACGCCCTTGCAGAATGGATCCTTCTTTACGTATACTTCGATAACAGCTCCGTGTTTGATTAGAATGAATGGGTGGAGCTTACATGCCAACGGCCGTTTTGGGTAAATCTTGCACTTTCCGTCCTCTTCCAGAAAAACGCAGCCATCATCAAAGGGCCTCTTCCTGATACCATACCCTAAAAACTTGTCCCCTCTGTAGAACATTTTCTCATAATCTACGAACTCCCATGCATTGAACCCTAAATCTTCTATTCTTGTTATATCTTCGTCTCTGAGAGGTATCTCAAGGTTCATGCAGCAACTGGCACACTGGAGGCACTTAAATTTAAAAGAAGGGTCGCTTTCAACCTGCAGGGTTTCTAAATTTATTGTTGCAACCCATCTCTTCTCCACGGCTTTGTCACCTCAGCTCCCGTAGGAGCTTGCTATCAGTGTTTCAGTCATCTCTATCTCATTTATTTTTCTTAGAACCTCATCGTGGAATTTGTCCAGCTCTTTAATGTCATTAACTTCGACTCTTATGATTATGTCGTATTCCCCATAGACTTTGTAGGTCTCCTTCACTTGGGGTATATTCTTCAGCTTCTCATATACGAGGTCTTCATTTCCGGGTTTTACAATGATTAGAATAAACGCCTCAATCATATACCTAGCCCCCCGAAGTTAAACCTCTTGGCCATCTTGGCCAATTTTCTTTTGTCCATACCCTTAAAGAATTTTTTCATTTGGTTGTACTGGTTAAGCAGTTCCTTCACGTCTCTTGTACTCGTGCCGGAACCCCTTGCTATCCTCTTGATTCTTGAGTAGTTTATTATCTCGGGGTTTTCGAGCTCTTCTTCTGTCATAGAATCCATGATAACTTTGAATTTTTTCAGCCTTTCCTCGCTTACCTTAATCACCTCATCTGGAATAGAGTAGCCCATTCCCGGAATCATCTTCAGTATCTGCTGCAACGGCCCCATTTTTCTCATGGCCTCTAATTGGGCATACATGTCTTTGAGGTTAAACTTTCCTTTCAGGAACTTCTCAACGTCTTCTTCTTTAAATTCGGTCTCCTTGCTGAGTTCCTCAAACTTCTCCAGCAATCCTTGGATATCTCCTAACCCTAAGAGCCTTGAAACAAAACGTTTCGGGTCAAAGGGTTCCAGATCGTCTATTTTCTCACCAACACCGATGAACTTTATCGGGGCTCCGGTTGCTACAACGGCGGAAAGAGCACCTCCCCCTTTGGCCGAACCATCCAGTTTGGTTACAATTATCGAGCCTATGGGAGTTGCCTCCTTAAAGGCCAGCGCCTGATTATACGCCTGCTGCCCAATAGTTCCATCGATTACGAGGATAACTTCGTGGGGCTTTATCGCCTCGCTTATCTGCTTCATTTCCTCTATGAGTCCTTTCTCTTCCTTGTGCCTTCCTGCAGAGTCCACTATGATAATATCAACGCCCTTCTTTTTGAAGTACTCCACTCCATCTTTGGCAAGCTTCACGGCATCTTTCTCTTCAGGATTTCCAAAAACCTCAATACCGTAAGGCTCCACCAGCTGCTTTAGCTGGAAATAAGCACCAGGGCGCCAGGTATCTGAACATACCAAGCCAACCTTATATCCATGCTTTTGGAAATACCTCGCAAGCTTTGCTATGCTTGTTGTTTTTCCTGATCCTTGAATACCAACGGTTAGGAGAACAGTCGGCTTTTCTTTTATTTCTATTGGCTTTGCTTCTTTTCCCAGGAAGTTTGTCAGCTCTTCATAAACTATCTTAATTATGTGCTCCTTTTTAGAAACTCCAGCCGGCGGCTTTTCTTCCAGGGCTCTCTTCTCAATTTTTTTGGTAAGATCGAGAACCAGACGTACATTAACGTCACTCGTAAGTAGGGCTCTCTGAATGTCTCTAACTACCTCTCTCACAAGAGCTTCATCAACAGTACTTGCACGCGCAAGCTTTCTTAAGGCGTTATTGAGTGACTGACCGAGCTTGTCTAATACCATTTTTCTCCACCATATGAAAAAGCTGTCCTTAGGTTTATAATCCTTAGCTCTCCAATTTATGTATTTATGAGTTCATTTAGGAAAAGAAATCCTTTGAGAGTTGCTTTAATAGTTCACATATGTACATTAAACTTTGAAAACGATCACCTGGCTCCTTTTCAAGGAGTTTTGCATTTTACTGCTCATCCATAGCTAAAAAAGGGCTGAAAATGTTTTTAAAGGAAATTAATTTAGTAATATTCGAGCGAGAACTTAAAAAAGAAAGGAGGTGAGAGAAATGGACATACTACTGTGGCTTTATGATTATCTTTACACAAAGGAGCTCGAAAAAAGAAAAAGAAGGCCAATAGTTGAGGAGCTTGCATTCCTTGAGCAGTTATACTAGTTCCTCTCCTTTAGTTTCTTTTCCGAGGACAAGGACATCCAAAGCTCCCATAATTGAGATCACGGCCATTATAAGCACTGCTGCTCCTGCAGTTGAGGTTTCCATAATTTTCCCGGCCAATATTGGGGCCAATCCCCCTCCGATTCTTCCCATTGCTCCTGCCCATCCTGTTCCCGTTCCTCTGACTTCTGTTGGATAAAGTTCGGGAGTGTAGGCGTATATAGCTCCCCATGCTCCAAGATTGAAAAAGCTGAAGAGAATCGCGCTTGTGAGTATCATATTAACGTTTCCTGAGCTTGCATAGTGGTAGAACATGACTCCCGCTAAGCCAGATAGCAACAAATAAGTGGAGAGCGTTTTCTTCCTTCCTATTTTTTCGAGAAGATAAGCTGCGCTCCAGTATCCCGGTAACTGGGCTGTAGCAGTTATTAGAAAGTACTGAAAGCTCTTAAAGACGGTTATATTCAAAGTTGTTGCCAGAAACTTTGGAAGCCATATGAAGAAGCCGTAGTAAGCGAAGGCTATGCTGAACCATGCAATTGACAGCATTAGCGTTATTCTGCCATATTTTGTCCAGAGCTCGATTATCGTTATCTTTACTTGCTTACCCTCTTGCACCTTGATTTCCGCTTTTCTACCGAATATCCGCTCTACAATCCTATTAGCCTCTTCGGTTTTTCCTTTAAGGGCCAAAAACCTCGGGGACTCCGGAATCCAGAGTATTATCGGGAGCAACAGCAATACACTTCCTCCAAACAGGAGAATGCTTCTCCAGCTGGCTTTTAAGAGGATTGCAACTATTCCTACTATTATGGTACCAATCGCCCAGAAACTTTCTAATATAGATATCATTGCACCTCTAACTTTTGCAGGCATGAATTCGGCAAAGTAGGAGCTTGCAACCGGTAAAGCTCCTCCCAGTCCAAGCCCTACTATAAACCTGAGGACTATGAGCTGATTTAAGCTATTGGCAAAGCTACTTGCGATGCTTCCCAATCCAAACAGCGAAACTGCAATGGTTAGGGCTTTTTTCCTTCCTATATAATCGGCAACTGTTCCGAAGAACCATGCTCCGAAGAGCATCCCCCATAATGCCGCGGACCCCATGGCTCCGAGCTTGCTTAAGCTACCCTGAAATGCAGGTTCTTTGCTTAACAAAGGAATTACAAAGCTTACAGAGAGAGTATTTACTGCTATAAATGCCCATACCGTTCCGAGGATTGCCAGAAGGATGTAATGAAACCTTCCGAATTTTGCCTTGTCTATGACCTCCATGATCATCACCGAACAAATGTTCGGTTAACGCTTTTTAAACCTATTGCGAACCTTGAGGGGGGTAGGTATGAAGATACACTACGAATGTTTTACCTGTATCGCAAATCAGTGCCAGAGGATAATTGAAATGAGCACCGAAGATCTAGCAAAAAGAAAGAAAGCTGCTGTTTTCAGCGCAAAACTTATGGGGAAGTTTGAAGAAGACTCAATACCCGCTATAGTTTCCAGCAAAATATTTTTTGATCTCTATGCGTTCCTTAGAGTTCAGGACCCATTTAAAGCCTACAAAGAGACCTCCAATAGGTTAGCGGAGAGAGTTCTAAATGATATTGAGAAAATCATAAAAATTGACCTTAAAACGGCGTTAAAGCTTGCGATAGTAGGCAACGTAATCGACTTTGCCGTTGGATACTCGCCAGAAAAGATTGAAGAAGATATAATGAGGCTCATTAAAGAAGACCTCTACATAGACCGCTCTGAAGAGCTCTTTGAAAAACTTGGAAACGCCAAGGTCTTGCTGTACCTTACCGACAACTGTGGGGAGATATACTTTGACAGGCTATTCTTGAGAAAGGTTCAAGAAGCTTTTCCTCACCTGAAAATCTACATTGCCGGAAAGGAAGCTCCGATAATAAACGATGCCACAGTAGAAGATTTAAAAGCGGCTAAACTCGATGAAATCGGGACGATAATTTCAACGGGTTCTAGGATTGTGGGTGTTCCATTTGGAGAGGTCTCAGAAGAATTTATGGGGATTTTTGAAAAAGCCGACGTCATTATTGCAAAAGGACAGGGGAACTTTGAGACCCTCAGTGAAATTAACGATAAGCGCGTCTTTTATCTTCTGAAGGCGAAGTGCCGCCCGGTAGCAAGGGAATTGGGGGTTCCTCACGGAAGCATGGTGTGCATATAGACATCTGACGATACTATCCTTGACAAGCATCGATTAGAAAGGCTTTTATACTTTGAAGTTGTATAATATAGTGGTGATGTCTATGTCAACGATAATTAAAAAGGATTTAAAGAAGTTCATGAAAGAACTAAAACTTCATTACGACGATGTCTGGCGCGTTCCTTCAAGCGAGTACCTTAAGAAGCCTGATTTTGTTGTAGTGGATCCTAAAACTGGCAAAAAAATGAAGGTTAGCTTCGTGTCATTAGATGATGGCGAGGTTGTTAGTGTAGTTTATGACGAACTTAGCTAGTTCGTTTTTTGACGAATTTCTTTCCGTCTTTTGTTTTATGGCTGTAAAATAAAAATCGTCAAAACGGTTAAATATTTCTTTGTCCAATTTTCTATGATGAGGAACAATGAAAGATGCCGTGATTAATGATATTTTTGATCTCGTCGGGATAATAGCGGATCCAAAAATTAGGGCACTTACATACGCTAATATCGGAGTCGAACTTTTTCGCATGGGCAACAAAAAGTACAAAGATGCCTTTAGAAAAGCCCTAGAGACTGCAGAGGAAATTGAAGATGCTGCTGAACTTACTTTTCTGCTTATTCAAATTGCCACTTATTTGGGGGAAACAAACAAAGCCATTGCTATAGGAGTTTTTGACAGGGTTCTCGAACTAGTCGAGCGCATGCCTTCTAAAACACGGAATAGTGCGCTGGAAAAGATGGTAGAAGCTGCGTTAAAACTCAAGCTCTACGATTTAGCTGTTTCTTATGCGATGAAAATCAAAGACGATAAAGTGAGAAATAGCATGCTTATTCCAATCATCAAAGGATATCTGTCCGAAGGTCAGCTTGCTAAGGCAATTAAAGTCTCAAAAGAGTTGCTTGAAGAACCCTGGAGCTCAATGGCGAAATCAGAGATAATAAAATATCACATTAAGAGCGGAGAAATCACAAATGCCCTGGACATCTTTAACACGATCGAGGAAAACAGAGAGAGGTTCATCAGCGAGATTGTGGAAGAGCTTGTTGATTCCCCAGAACACGTTTCAAAGTTCTTTGAACTCCTGAGAGGGGAAGAATTAGTAATCGCTGCAAAGAAACTGCTGGACATTTTAATAAAATCTCCGACGAGAGAATACATCGAGCTGGTGGAGAGGATTGCGGAGAGAATACCTGATGAGAGCGTGCAGGTAAAGGTAGTGGCATTTTTAACAAGGGTCGGAGAAAAAGAAAATGCCCTAAAATATGCAAACAGAATGCAGAATGACTATTTACGCTCCTTGGCATTTGGAGAAATTGCTTTGGGTTACCTAAAGGAGAACGACCTGGATCGGGCCATAGAAACGGTAGAACACGTTAGAGATTTAAAATGGAACTCACGGCTTTTGGCGGAGATACTGATTAAGATTCTAAAACTTACAGCGGAAGAGGAATCCAAGCAGGGACATTAGCTTTAAATTCTTTTCTTCCAACTTTTTCCGGTGATGCTTGTGGTAAGGATAGCAATAATAGGTGGCTCTGGAGTTTACGATCCAAAGCTCTTGGAAAACATAAGAGAGAAAAGAGTTGAAACCCCCTATGGGGACATTAAGGTGAAAATTGGGACGTATAAGGGCGAAGAAATTGCGTTTTTGGCAAGGCACGGAGAAAAGCATAGCGTTCCACCGCACAAGATAAACTACCGCGCCAACATATGGGGGTTGCATGAGCTCGGCGTCGAGAGGATACTCGCAACTTCTGCAGTTGGATCCCTAAACGAAGCCATGAAGCCGGGGGATTTCGTTATACTTGACCAGCTCATTGATTTTACAAAAAACAGGGTTTATACTTTCTATGATGGAGAAGATTCACCCCATGAAAGGAAGTTCGTTGCTCATGTTGATTTCACCGACCCCTACTGTCCAGAGCTTAGAGATGCTTTAATAAGAGCAGCCAAAGAGTTAGGCTTCAGCTATCACCCGAGAGGGACTTACGCTGCAATGGAAGGGCCCAGATTTGAAACAAGGGCGGAGATTAGAGCGTTGAAAATCCTCGGTGCTGATGTGGTAGGGATGACTCAATCTCCTGAGGCAATCTTGGCAAGGGAGCTTGAGATGTGCTATGCGAGTGTTGCCATTGTGACCAACTATGCCGCTGGCATAAGCAAGACCAAGCTCACCCATTCGGAAGTTGTGGAACTCATGCAGCAAAAAAGCGAGGAAATTAAGCTCCTTTTAATGAAATCTGTGGAGTACATTCCAAAGATCAGGAGATGTGCGTGCAAAGACGCTTTAAAAGGTGCCACTGGGTGATTATCTTCTTCTATCTTTTCAACTTAAGTTTGCTTCTGGTAATTTCTTGGAAGGTATAACTTCTAAGTTATTATTTTGAAGATACACTGTTTCTATTCTCGGTGGAGGAATTTTTCTACTGCCCACACTAGAAATTTGTAAATATTGTCTTGGACAAAAACAAATGTTTTTATACCAATAACTCCATAAATATAAATGATATTATTAACATACTGCCGTCAGCTCTTTTCTTTGAGGTTGGTGGTGGTATTGTTAATAATGTCAGTCGAGATGATGGAGGGTCTCGAGATGAAGAAAACGCTGGAAAAATTGGGGGTCCCGTTCTTTTTGGTATTATTACTTGGGATGTTTTTTGGAATACCACAAGTGAGTGCGGCAACAGATTATGAGCTCCTCTGGCATAAGACCCATAATTTCTGGCTCTCTGAAGGCGTAGGGGGCATTGATGTTGCCTCAAATGGTGATATAGTAGTGGTGGGACATACGTACTTTTCTGCATTTTTCCAGAGGTTCTTGATCTTCAAAACTGACGAGAATGGCACTCTTAAGTGGAACCAAACATTAAATTACAGTCACATAGGTTATGCTGTTAAGGTTCTTTCGAATGGCGATATTATAGCAGCAGGATATGCATTTGGATTTCTTTCTCCAAGTCATCTAACAATATCCAGATTTGACAGTGAAGGCAACGAAAAATGGCATAGTGCCTATTACGTGGGCTCCTCAGAGGTTATCTATGGGGCTGCCATCGCTTCCAATGGAGACGTTATAGTTGTAGGTAGTAAATACGGAGGGTCTTCAGAAGGTGGAGAAAACGGGAAGTACCTAGGAGATGGAGGAGAATCCCCTGGTAATGACGTATGGGCTCTTAGACTCAATGAAAATGCCACGGTAAAGTGGGAAAAGACCTTTGATGTAACTGGGGACGACATTGCTCATGGAGTTACTATTGCTTCAAACGGAGATCTTATAGTGGTGGGGGAATCAGGAAGCTATTATTCCAAGGATTTTTTGGTTCTAAGGCTTGATGAGAATGGTAACCTGATCTGGCAAAATGCCTACAACAAAAACAGCTTAGATGTTGCCAATGCAGTTTCGACGGCTTCTAATGGAGACATTATAGTCGTTGGTCAAACTGGAGAAAGTGAAAATGCATTAGAAGATATTTGGATTGTCAGAGTATCTAGTAGCGGAACTCTAAAATGGGAAAAACAATTTGGGGGAGAATCAATGGACTTTGCCTATGCTGTAAGGGCTCTCTCCAACGGTGACATTGCAGTTGCGGGCTTCACTAAAAGCTTCGGTAAACCGGAAGGAGATGCATGGGTTCTAGTTTTGGATAGCTTGGGGAATGTGAAGTGGAACTATACACACGACGAAGGTTACAAAGAGGTTATCCACTCGATCGATATTGCGCCGAATGGCAATCTCATAGCTGCCGGATGGTCAACAGGGGATTATGTGGATAGCATACTGCTAATGGCAATAAAACCACCCGAACCCGAATTTATCCCTATCAGAGAAAGAGAACCCCAAGAGAATCCCTATCTTTTAATTGCCCGTGTATGGACTGAGCGGTTCCTCATGTATCATGACATATTTGATGAGCTATATGAGAGGGCAGTTTCGCTGGGTGTTGATAACGAAACTTTAGAAACTTCGTTGGGGCTTCATAATAATGCCACCAGCTTAATTCTGGACGCCTGGAGGTGCAACACTCTAGAAGAGGTACTTAGAAAAATGAAATTCGGAATACCAAAACTCTACAGCATCAGGAGAGCACTTCTAATGGAACTGGAAGCAATAGAGCTTCTAAAGGATGCAATAACTGAGTTGCAGCCTCACTGATTCTTTTTTTATGTTTTTAGAAGTTTGGGTTTTGGTCATCAAAAGAACTTTAAGAACAAATTGTGGTGCGGTGGCCGGGATTTGAACCCGGGCCCGCGGCGTGGCAGGCCGCTGTCCTGGGCCAGGCTAGACTACCACCGCACAAGCCCGGTAGATAATCACTTGCAGACGCTTTATAAATTTTTCGCCTTAATGCTTTTAAATACCCCCGCTCTCTCTCACCCTTTTCCTAACGTTTGGATCCCTATCGGCTATCATTTTTAGGGCTTCCTCAAAGCTCATCCAGTCAGGGACTTCTTCGTTGAGATAAATGCCAGTTCTCCCGATAGAATCTCTTCTAGTTAGAACTTTCACCCTTTCCTGCACTGTATCTATACTCACTCCGAGAATCTTTGCAACCTCGCTCTCTCTCCCAATAACTTCTCTCTCTATATGGCCTTTTTCAGTTGGGATTATCAGTATCAACTTTTTGTTAACTCCCGGCACTCGGAGGTTTGTTTTTAGTCCCCAGATGTCAACCATCCCGCCCCATCTGTAAAATTCGAGCTCTCTATCGTTGGGGTCTATAAGCGGAAACGTTACTGTAGTTTCTTCGTCGATTTCGATGTGTCCTTTTATTAAGTGCCAGGGAGTGGCCATAACGATCCTTCGCCTTTGAATTGGGATTCCCTCCAAGCTCAGCTCAATTAAAAAGCTGGGAACTTTATATGGAATAACAATGTCAATGTCGCTGTCCTTCCTGACGTCTCCTCTCGCTACACTCCCATAAACATGGGGCTCAAATTGGGCCAGCCTTTCCATTATTTTCAGGGCTTTTTCACGTTTCTCTTTTAAGATTCTCCATCGCTTGGGGGAATACACAATTTCCCTCTCGTCCCATATACGAGCAACTTTTTCTCTTGGCATGGTAGGATTTTATCGCCGTTCTTTTTAAACTCAATCGCTGACCTCCTCCCATAATTGGCGAGAGTTTATCTTAGTCCCTCACTAATGATGGGGAAGTTTGAGGGGTTTCATTTAGACCCAAGTTAAAGCGGGTCTTCGACCCCTCGGGGAGGGTCTTCCCCCCGTTACCCCTACCCCCCGCAAGAAGGTTTTCAGATTTTGCATCCCCACCCTAAAGGGCGAGGCTTTCAAGAAAAAAGTAATCTTTAATAGGCAGACTATTCATCTTTATGTGGAGGTGGAAAAATGCCTGTTATAGGTGTTAACATAACGAAAATTGAAGTCGAAAAGCAAGGGGGAATAATTGGTAACGTTGAAGTAAACCTCTCCCCAAAGATTGAGGAAGTCAGATTGGGGGAAGTAAGAACTCCCTCTGGGAAAGTGAATGGTGTTGAAGTGCTGTTCACCTATCAGATAGGATACAATCCCGAAATTGCGAGGGCACTGATAAAAGGAGCGGTGTTTTATCTACCCCCCAAAAAAGAACAGACAGACGAGATACTTGAGGGCTGGGAAAAAGAGAAAAAGATACCCCCAGAAATGTTTGCAGAGTTGGTGAACTTTTTGACTAATGAAATAACTCCTCTAATAATGATAGTCTCCAAAGAAATGAGGATCCCATATCCAATCCCTCTCCCAAGGGTAACCATAAAGCAGCAATCTTGAATTGCCTCTATCAAAACTCTTATAAACTCCCCTTATTTTTTCTTTTTGGTGGTTGTGATGAGGGGGGATTTACTTTGCTTTGCCAAAATCAGCGCTTCAAGTGCTTAATGCCTTAGGAGACAAGCCGGTGTCGTCTAAAGAGCTTGCACGAAAAACAAACCTTTCTGAAAGAACTGTTCGATATGCCCTAAAGATTCTCAAGGAGAAGGAGCTTGTTGAGGAGATATTTTTCTTAAGAGATGCTAGACGGAGGGGTTATAGAAGGAAAGTTATTCCGGGCTGAGCCCTTCCACCTTTTGTAATCCTTTTTTAATCTCTGGGTATTTTGTCTCGAAGATGAGTTCTGCCAGTTCTACTGCTTGTGCGTAGGCTCCTCTCTTTGTATAGAATTCCATGTGCTCAACAAATTCCAGATAGTTTCTGCTTCTTTCTTTGGCGGCTAGATAGAGAAGGAGGGCCTTTCTTATTCTGTATCTGTGTTCCAAAGTTACCTCTACCTCTAAGATGAGGTCTTTATAAGTTTTGAGGCCATCTAGAAGCTTATCAAGAGGGAATAGTGATTGTGCCAGCATTAGTAGAGTCTCCCCGAGCTCCTCCGTAAAGCCCTCTTTCCTGTATTCTCCTGAGAGCTGGTAGAGCATCTTTGCAGTATTTAGGCCTACAATTTTCGTTCTTTGAGAGTCTCCTGCCAGCATATAGGAGTATTCAGCACTTAGGAAAGTTTTTGCGGTGTGATAAAGATTTCCATCAGCATACCATTCTCTACCTGCTTTCTCATAGTTCCTTCCTGCATTCTCCATAAGCTCCATGAAGTGGTCGTCATAGCCAAAAACGTCCTTAACAATAAATGCGAGCTTGAAAAAAGTGTCCCCTGCTTTTTGGTATTCTTTTTTGGTCACAAATATTTCCGCCCCTTTCCCATAGAAGTCAATCAAGATGTTTGCCATGTCCTCAATGCCATGTGGATCATGAATTATCTTGTAATACCTATATGCTGCTTCATATGCTTCAATTGCTTTCTGGATTTTTTTCTTTTTCATTTGGGTGTTGCCCATGGACTTATACATTGCGGCAAATTCCGTTGCATATTTCTCGAATTTATCTTTTTCACCAAGAATCTCAAATATTCTGAGAATGTTGGAGCAGAATTCGTCGAGAAGTTCTAAATCGGGCTCTTCAATTTCAACGGCTTCTTCCAGAATATCCAGGTAATAATATGCGCTCTTAAGGAGAAAAGGTCTGGCATCGTTTAGTGCCTGGGGGTTGGTACTAATGATGATATCTCCAATGTATCTATAAATCCGGGCAGCGTCTAAAATTCTCTTTTGTTTTTCATACTCTCTTGCGGATTTTATAAGAAGTTGTATACCGGCTTTCAGGTTTCCCCGGGTTATCATGCTTTTCCCAGCTAGCTCAAGCTCACCCGGACTAGACCTTATTATACCCGCTATCAAAAGGGCCACCCCACTTGGTTTTAACGAATGTTTATTTTACCTCGATGTATTTAACGCTTTCTCTGATGAACAACAGAGCACACTAAAATTCAAAAAATTTCGAAAAAATTAGACTTTTATCACTCTATATCCCGCCGCCTTCCTAAGCCTGTTCATAACTGCAAGCCCCAATCCTCTCTCTTCAATCCCTTCAGCTAGTATTATGTCTACTCCGGACTTGTCGAGTTCTCTGAGGGCTTTAAACAGGTTCCTTGCTATCTCTTCCTCGCTTTCGCCCATGTTGAAATATGCATCTGCCTTGTAGAAGTCCCCGGTGGCCATTACACCGACCCTCATACCCTGAGCTTTGTACTCTTTGACAAGCTCCTTGATCTTCTCTTTAACCTTTTTACGCTCTCCTTCGATGACTATAACCTGAGCATCTGGGGCGTAGTGTTTGTACTTCATCCCGGGAGCTTTTGCAAGGTTTACGGGTTTCCCTTTTACGGCTGGATGGATTTCCACTTTTCCAATTACCGCTTCGATCTCCTCAAGGGGCAATCCGCCGGGTCTTAGGAGCATTGGAGGGTCTGTGGTTAAGTCTATTACCGTTGACTCAACTCCTACTTTTGTCTCGCCGCCGTCTATTATGCACTCTATCTTACCATAAAAGTCATCGACAACGTGCTCTGCCAAGGTGGGGCTCGGCTTTCCGCTTATGTTGGCGGAGGGTGCAGCAATTGGTCTTTTGCTTGTCTTTATCAACGCAAGGGCAATCTCATGAGCGGGCATTCTTATCGCCACAGTCTCTAATCCGCCTGTGGTTGCATAGGGAACTTTGTCCCCTTTGGGGAGCACTATTGTCAACGGCCCTGGCCAGAACTTTTCTGCAAGTATTTTAGCCTTCTCTGGAACTTCACTTGCGAGTTCATAAACCTGCTCGAACTCGGCTATGTGGATTATCAGAGGGTTGTCAGGGGGTCTGCCTTTTGCCTTGAAGATTCTTTTGACGGCATTTTCATTCAGCGCATCCGCACCTAACCCATAGACAGTCTCCGTAGGAAACGCAACAAGCTTCCCTTCTCTAATAAACCTCGCACCTATCTTGATTTTTTTCCAGTCAAGGCCCTCTCGCATGTTTATTACTACAGTCATGTTCCTCACCTAAAACTTCCTTATAAACCTCTTCAACTCTCTCGGCAACTTTCTCCCACGTGTACTTTTCACCGATTCTTCTTCCAATTTTGCCCATTTTTAAAGCTTTTTTGTTATCGAGCAAAAGTTCCACCCTTTCTACAAGCTCGTCAAAGTCTTTAAAGAGATACCCATTTTTTCCATCCCTTACGAGCTCCTTTATTCCCCCAACAGCCCTTCCAATTACGGGCACCCCAAGGGAATTAGCTTCAACAACCACAAGCCCAAACCCTTCTCTCAGGGAAGGAACTATTAGCATTTTGCTCTCCGCGAGTATGTTATCAATATCCTCCCTATAGCCGAGAAACTTGACGTTAGGAGGGGCCATGGTTTTCAGTTCTTCCATCAGTGGACCATCGCCAACCACTAGGAATTTCTCATCCGGAAAGTATTCTGCAAGGCGTATAAACGTTTTTGGGTCTTTATAGGAGGTTAGTGCCCCGATAAACGTGATGTATCGTTTTACTGCTCTCTTTAGCTTTAGCGCCCTTATCCCGTTTGGAATTACTCTTACCCTTTTTGCCCCGAGCGATAGGGCCCTCTTTTTCAAGTAATGGCTTACAGCGATTATGCCATCACTCTTTGCTAGGCTTTCTCTGACAAAATACCTCCCGAGTGGAAGTTTTGACATAAAGTCAAGATCACTCCCGTGGGCTGTCGCAACTAATGGCAGTTTCAGCTTCCTTTTTGCGAGAACTCCGGCAAAGCTGGTTGTTCCAATGTAGTGGGCATGAATGACATCAAAATTCAATTTTTTGTGGAGCTTTACTATCTTTAAGAAACCTAAAAGGGCGAATAAAGTTCCCCTCAAACCGAAGACCGGGGGCACTTTAACCTGATAAACTCTCTCCTTCTCAAACTCTCTGGGGTTTATGGGTCCATAAGTGAGAACGTAAACTTCATGCCGCTTTCTGAGCTCTTTAACTAAGCTATCAGTATGATTTGCAACCCCTCCTTTGTGAGGAGGATAATGTCCCACAATCAAAATTCTCATGAATGAAAAATGTAAAAGAGAAGTAAAAAGCCTTTCTATGGTCTGCCTTTACCTTTTCCACGTGGTGGATTTACCGGCAAATACTTCTCCTTTATTTTGCCTCTTCCCTGCATAAAGGCTTCCCTTAGCATGTTCTTAGCATCTTCGATGAGCTCTCTGGCAGTGTCGTAATCTCCTGCTTGGATTGCGGCTTTTGCGGCATCTATCTTCTCTTTTATTTGAGTTACATCGATTCCAGCTTTTTCGAGAACCCTTAATTTAATTTCGAGCCTTTGTACTTCCCTGTTAAGTTGGAATTTGGGACTCGCATGAATAAACTTCTGCCACTCCTTGCCGGCAAGCCTAATTACTGTCTCTGCGTGAGCCTTTGCAGCAATTGCCTGTCCATATGCTTTTTCATAGTTTCCTTGGCTGTAGCTCTCGTTTGCAATTTGTATCTTCTCCTCTGCAAGTTCAATCTGTATTTTAGCGGCTGGAATTGGGAGATTATCGAGCATTTCTTTTGCTGTTTCAGTTCTGTTAATAGCCACTTGTATTGCCTCCCACGCCATCTCAGCTGTCACATTTAAGTCTTCTTCGGTTACGTTTCCATTTCTGACCCTCTCCCTAACACGTTCTCTTATTTCTTCGGCAGTTTTATTGTCCATTAATGGGCTTTTGATTATTATTACGCTCTTGGTTTTGAGCAGAGTACCGATTATTTCAGTCGTATTTGTTAGATTATTATCCACGTATAGGACAAACTTCTTTCCTTCTATGCCTTTAGCTTGTTTTATTGCTCCTAAGTCTCTTCCGTGGGCGATTACTATCTTAACACCTTCAAAAAGCTCTGGATACTCTTCAATGGCCTTTTTAAGTACTTCTAAATTGGTCTCGTACCTGTTTTCACCATACCACCTAACGTATGAAACTCCCAGCTCAGCTATGTCCGTTTCGTAGTCTTTTGGCACAGCATCGGGGCCTCCTATGATTATGACTTTATCTGGGGCATACTCCATAATCTCTGCCGTGACATTGGGGTCATACACCCCCCAAGTTGTGACTACTACGGTTGCGTTTAATACTTCTGCAAGTTCCTCTGCAAGTGCTGAATCTGCCTCGTTGTCGCTTACGAGGATAACTATTGAAAGACTCTGTGCCTGTGATAGTGGTATTATGCTCGCTAAGAGCAGGGCACCAAACAACAATGCAAACACTTTTTTCGCCACCATGGCTTATCACCTCACTTTATTATAGTGAAAAACTCCTATTTAAGCTTTTTTCATGAAATCGTTTTGTTCTGTCTTTGTTTGTTTATTCAAATGCTACGAAAACTCTTTTTGACTTTGCGAGGGTTAAAAAAAGTTTAAAACCGTTTATGTATGTTCAAAAACCTCATAAAAGACTTTTTCGGCAAATTGAGATAACCTCAGGCCCTCTTTCTTTGCTATCTTTTCGAGAATCTTTTGTGCATTGCTTCCGTATTGACAGGCTTTCTTTTCTCTGTATGCAACTTCTTTGGGAAGACCTATTTCAAGGGCTACTTCCCTTAGAATAGCTTTTCTTACCCCATTGTGGATTTTGTACTCTAAAGGTGTTCTTAGCCCGCTTCTAACGACATTGAGGTCTAAGAAGGGAAACCTTCCTTCGACACTGTTCAGCATGGCAATTTTGTCATCTCTGGCAAGGTTCTTTTCTGCTATCTCGACGATGTCCTTTTCCATCAGTGAAGGGTTCGTAAGGTACTTCGCATATCCTCCAAAGAGTTCATCGGCCCCCTGACCGCTTAAAAGAACCTTGGTATTGTCCTCTCTGGCCAGCTTTGTTGCGAAGTAGAGGGGAATTCCTATCGCGAGGTTCATAGGGTTGGGTTCTTCTATGGCAAACATCACTTTTTCGAGGGAGCTCCTTACGTCATCGAGGTCAAACACGTACTCCCTAAGCCTCAGGCCAAGTTTCTCACTAACTTTTCTTGCCCACTCCAAATCTTGGCTTCCCTCAGCTCCCGCGGTGTAAAGGACAACGTCGGAGTATTTTGAAGCGAGAAGCGCTATCAAAGAGCTGTCCAGCCCTCCGGAGAATAATACCCCTACCTTTTTTGCACTTCTAAGCCTTACGGCATATTCCAGGCTTTTCTTTATGCTCAGCTTTGCTCTTTCATAGGAGAAAGGTTCTCCTTTTAGCTCTGAGAGTGTAAAGAGCTGAACTCGTTCAATGCCCTTCCTAGATATTTTAACGAGCTCTCCTGGATTTACGGGGATTGCTCTTTCTCCTATGCTCCAAAGAACTTTCTTTTCCGAGGCAAAGAAGCCGTTCTGAGAATAATAGAGAGGTCTAATCCCCACAGGGTCCCTGAAGAGGTAGATATTTTTCTTATCGGAGAATGCAACAGCATAATCCCCGTTTAGGGTCCTCATTAGGGTTCTCACGCTTTCTGGTATTGAACTGCCATTTTCAACTTGAAACTCCAGCAGACGTAGGATTACTTCCGTATCAACGTCGCTCTCAAATCCAACCCCTCTTCTTTCCAGAAACTCCTTTATCTGTCTGTGATTGTATATCTCACCGTTGTGAACTAGGGCAAAATCGTTGAAAAACGGTTGGGTGAATCTTTTTGAGCCTGTCATGGCCAGACGACACTGGAGAAGCCCTATACTACCGTCTGGAACTTTAGTAATTTCGGAGAAATCTTCGCTCTTTAATACTCCTCCATCAGTCCATACGCCAAAGGAATCGCTGCCCCTATGTTTTCCAGAATTTATCATTGCTATAAGTTTGGGTTTTAGATGTTTTCCTATTCCTCCCGCTATAAGGCACACTTTTCTCACCAGAGTAGCTTATTTGTTCGCTAATAAAAACCTTCTCAGTTTCTCTCTAAAAAAGGGTTCATTTTGAGAAAATTTTATTGAATGAAAGTTCTATTACTATCGTTCGCTATTGAACTCATGTTAAGTCCCCACAGGTACAGTAGTGTTCATAGGCCAGCGTCTCAAGGTCATCAAACCCACTTCTCGTTTTTGCTGAGAGGTAAACCACTCTAACGGGGGCTGTTTCATAGGTAGTGATAAATGGAACTTTTGAATTCTTTTGTTTTCCGTAATTTTTAAATAGTCTCTAATTATACTTCCTTGTGGTGAAGCAGTTCCCAGAATGTGGGGTTTGTCAAGCCCGAATGGGGACTGTCGAGAGCCTTGAAGATGTGGGGAGTCTCCGTTCCCCCCGAAAGCCAGCCAATGAAGACGGGAGGCTGGAAGGTCAGCCGTGCTGATGTTTACGAACTTTACACAAATTACGACTGACCAGAACGGTGAGACTTCGGGCAAAAATTTACACAGCTTGTATGCCAAAAGCCCCTGCATTGAAGTGTCGAGCTTTAAACGACTTGATAGATATTCCACGTCTTCGAGGTATCTTTTTGTCTTTTCCAAATCCCTAATGAGGTCTATTTTGTTAAGGGCAGGTATGGTCGTTGCGCCAAGCCTAAGGTCTATTAAAAGAGCAAAAAACCTGACAAAGCAGTAATCGTGGGCCTTTCTTAATATTGTGGGGTCAAATAAGTACACGACGAGGGGATTTGGAAGGTTTTCCATCAGCTTAACTCCAAAATCATGGAAGAGGAACGTTTCCATCTGGCCCGGAGTGTCTATAAGGACGTATTCATATTCTTTTTCCAGCTTTAGTATTTTTTCAATGTATTCGTCGAGATAATCCATTAAAAAGTCGTAGCTCTCTACAATAGCTCCATTTGGTCCGTATCCCTTTTTCATAAGCTCCTCTACGGTTATGTGTTCCCTAACGTCCACAGTGGGAGTGTATGGAAGAACCCTAACTCCAGTATCCAGGTTGACATATGCTACTCTCTTTTCATTTTCATCCAAAAACTTTCCAAATTCTCCCGTTAAAGTTGTTTTGCCGCTTCCAGCGGTTCCAACAAATACTATTATCACCATGATCACCATTGATAATCTGTTTCCATTCCTATAAGCTTCTCCGCAAGTTCAAAAAATGCTTTTGAGGCTTTTGAATCTGGAGCATATGCTACTACGGGCATTCCTTCCAGTGCTGCTTCCCTAACTTTTGGATCTTCTGGGATAACAGCCAAAAGCGGAAACTCCATAACTTCTTCGGCAGCTTCGGGAGGTATATCTGTTTTATGCCCTCCGTATCTGTTGAGTACAAACCCCAATACTCCTCGCCCGGCCTTTCTCAGGACTATCCCCACTTTCATCGTGTCGCTGATGCTTGCTATCTCCGGATTAGTTACTAGGATAATCTCCTCCCCACTCAGCATGGCACTCATGGCATCTATTTGCAGTCCAGCTGGACAGTCTATAAGGATGTAATCAAAATCTTTCTTTAGCTTTGGTATCACTTCAGGTAAATTCCTAGGATCTGCTTTGGCAACGCGCTCCCAATCTACCGCAGCAGGAACTACATATACAAATTCGTACTTCGTGGTGTGTACTGCTTTTCTTATGTCTTCCCCTTCAATTAGTACATCGTGGATAGTCTTTCTGGCATCGTCAAGCCCAAAGTGCAGGCTTAAGTTTGCCATAGTCAAATCTGCATCAACCGCACACACTTTTTTCCCTAACTTTCCTAGAGCAATTGCAAGGTTTGCTGTAACGGTTGTTTTTCCGGTACCTCCTTTCCCAGAAGCTATTGAGATTATTCTCCCCATGTTTATTCCCCACTATAATTCTCCTAAACCTTTATGAACTTTTACCAACAAGGTTATAAGTGGAGAGACCAGCAATGGGAAGGTGAGAAAAATGAGGGTATTTGTCGCAGACACGAGTGTTATAGTTGATGGAAGGCTCACTCAATACCTTAATAGGATTAACGAAAAGGTTAAGATCATTATTCCAGAGGCTGTTATTGCCGAGATTGAACACCAGGCAAACGAAGGCAAAGCCATAGGGCACACTGGACTGGAAGAGCTGAAAAAACTCAGAAAGCTTGCGGAAGAAGATAAAATCCTTTTGGAATTCTATGGGGAGAGGCCCGATCTATGGCAGATTAGAAGGGCAAAGGCAGGAGAAATTGACCACATGATAAGAGAAGTTGCCAGAGAACTCAATGCAATCCTAATAACCGGCGACCAAGTGCAGAGAGACATTGCCATAGCCAAGGGTATAGAAGTAATCTATCTGGAGAGCAAAAAAGAGGTCAGACACAGACTTGAAGACTTTTTTGATGAGCATACGATGAGCGTTCACCTTAAGGCTGGTGTAAAGCCCCTAGCAAAGAAAGGAAAGCCCGGCCAGTGGAGACTTGTCCCCATAAGGGATGAGGAACTCACAGATGAGGAGCTTGAGGAGATAGCGGATGACATAGTCGAGAGGGCTAAGAGAGATCCAGAGTCGTTTATAGAGCTTGATGAACCAGGAGCTACTGTTGTTCAGCTGAGAAACTATCGTATAGTAATAGCAAAGCCTCCGTTTGCCGATAGAATAGAGATTACAGCTGTAAGGCCGATAACCAAATTGAGCATAGAGGACTACGACCTCCCAGAGAAGCTCTTAGAACGTTTAACTGACAAAGCCGAGGGAATACTTATAGCTGGTGCGCCTGGAGAGGGGAAGTGCTTACCCCCAGAAACCCCCATTCTTCTTGGAGATGGTTCGTTTGTTCAGATTAAAGATGTTAAACCCGGAATGAAAGTTGTTACTTTTTCACACGAGAAGGTAGAAGTCCAACCCATCCTCAGAGTTTATAAGAGAAATGAAACTGCCTTGATAAAGCTAAAAACAGCTACTGGAAGAAAAATAATTCTCACCCCCAACCACCCAGTTCTCACGATAAAAAACGGCTTCGTTATGTGGATGGATGCAGGCTCTCTAAAAAAAGGTGATCCAATAGCGGTTCCTAGAAGGCTACCAATTAAGGGCAACCTGCCAGAAAGTATTTGGATCGGAGAGTTAGTAAAAGAAGGATTCTTTGCAACAACCAAAGATGGTAACATTGTTCCACTTGTGAAGGCCAATCCTGAAGACACAGTGACAGTGTTTTACAAGGGCAGAAATCACAGAAAGTCTAGAGATGTGCCTGCGCATCTTACTCTTAGCGAAGAGTTCTTTGAGTTTCTAGGCCTTATGTGGGCTGAGGGATCAGGGAGTGTCTTCGAGTTTAATAACTTCGATGAGAAACTTATTGAACACTTCAAAAATCTGGTTTCAAACATATTTGGGGTTAAGAGCGAGGAGTTTTACTTTGTTGCTCCAGGAAGACTAAGACTTCGGAATTCGAAGACAATAGAAAAAATACTGCGTGCTTTTGGATATCCAGAGCGGAACAAAGCATCTTCATTAAGAGTACCTGAAATTGTTATGAAATCGGACGAGAAAAGAATAGCAGCTTTTATTAGGGGGGTATTTGAAGGTGATGGTTACATTGGGAAAGAACTGGAAATTTCAACTGCTAGTGAAGAATTCGCCGCTGGATTACAATATCTTCTCCTTAGATTAGGTATCCAGGCACTCTTCAAAGAAAAAACAATAAATGGCAAGGTCTACTATAAAGTTGTTCTAAAGGACTCTAGATCGATAAGAAAGTTCTACGAGGTTGTAAAGCCGAGGTTCAAGGTTAAAGGCTTTGAAAAACATCTAACAAAAAATTCAAATCCAAATATTGATACTATTCCTGCTGGAGAACTTGTGAAATCTCTTGGTGTTCTAACGGGATATAGAGTTAAGGGGGCTACTAAAACTACTTACTCTCGTGAAAGACTTTCAAAAGTGTATCAAAACTTCTTGAGTGTTTACAGAGAATACCTTGCCCTCGAACCAACCGTCAAGAAACTAGTCGAGTACTCAAAGTATATCTCAAAATGGAGAGAACTCGTGGAATTTATTGATAAAAACGTTAATATCGAATTTTACAGAAGAAACCATATAGATCATGTTGCTCCTAAACTTTGGCTGGAGGGTAAGAGAAAGCCCATGATGTCAACAGTAGCTAAGTTGCTTTCAGCGTTTGCATATGAAACAGGGCTTTTGGCTAGGGAGTCAGAGTTGTGGAATAAGGCAGTAAAAGAAATCAGAGAACTCATGAAATCTCTTTTTGCGCTCCTTGGTCAGAATTCTCAGAGTACGGTTTCTCAGTCAATGATAAGCCTCTTTCTGAATGGTGCAGAGCTTAATGTGGATCGCATGCTAAGGCTAATCGAAGAAGTAGTCTCGGAGTATTATCATAAAGCAGAGCTTGTTGAAGAACATCTTGCACACATGCTGCTCATGCTTGATTCCAATATTCTATGGGACAGGGTTGCCTCTGTTGAAACCATGATAGGAGAATTCGACGTTTATGACATAACTGTGCCCAATCACAACTTCATTGCTGGTATACTCCCTGTGATAGTCCACAATTCCACCTTCGCTCAAGCTTTAGCTGAGTACTATGCCTCCATGGGTAAGATAGTCAAGACCATGGAAAAACCCAGAGACCTCCAAGTTAGTGAGGAAATAACCCAATACACAGCACTTGGAGGAAAAATGGAAAAAACAGGGGATATTCTTTTGCTTGTGAGACCAGACTACACCATATTCGACGAGATGAGAAAGACAAGCGACTTCAAGATTTATGCTGACCTAAGGCTTGCGGGAGTTGGAATGATAGGTGTTGTGCACGCTACAAAGCCTATAGATGCCATTCAGAGGTTTATTGGAAGGGTAGAGCTTGGAATGATTCCACAAATAGTTGATACAGTGCTGTTCATTAAAGCAGGAAACGTCAATAAAGTCTTGACTTTGGAATATAAGGTCAAGGTGCCAAGTGGAATGACTGAAGAGGACTTGGCGAGGCCGGTTATTGAGGTCAGGGACTTCATGACAGGTGAACTTGAATACGAAATCTACACCTATGGAGAAGAGATAAGCGTCGTTCCGGTAAAGAAGGAAGGGAAGCCTCCGGCACTGAAGCTTGCTGAGGAAAAGCTTAAACAGGAAATCAAAAAGTTCCTGCCGGACGTTTACGCGGAAGTTGAGCTTGCAAGCCCGCACAAGGCTGTAATATACGCGGATGAGTTTGACATCCCGGCAATAATAGGGAAAAAGGGCAAGAGAATAAGCGAAATAGAGAAAAGGCTCGGCATAAGCATCGATGTAAGGAGCTTTGACGAAAAACTCGCTGAAATACCCAAGGAAAAAATTCCCGTCGAGGCAGAAGAGAAGAAAAAGCAAATAGTCCTAAGAGTTTCACCAGATTTTGCCAAAAAGCCACTGAAGTTCTTTGCAGGGGAACAGTACATATTCACCGCCACGCCTTCGAGGAAGGGAATGGTGAAAGTTAACAAAAACACTCCAATAGGAAAAGAGCTTAAGAGAGTGTTGGATGCAGGTATAGAGCTCTGGGCTTCCCTTTAATCTCTTTTTGGCTCAGTTGCGAGGGTACTCATCATTACTCAGCTAGCGAAATTGTCTTCATCGCCCGAAATTTTTATATTTTCATCCTTTAAGTGCCTTTTGATGAGGCTGATCTTAGCGTCCCAAAGTCCAAGGAGAAGGGAGATACTTGCGAAGTTCTTTGGTGCCTTTGATGTCATCCCGAGCAACGTTAGTGAGGACTCCAAAGCTTCAGACCCCGCAGAACACGCTATGGAAGTGGCAAGGAAAAAAGCCCGTGATGTGTATTCTCGATACGGGGGCACAGTTGTAGGCGCGGATACAATAGTCGTCTTAGATGAAAAAATCCTCGGAAAGCCAAAAAATGAGGAAGAAGCAAAGGAAATGCTCAGAGCTTTAAGCGGAAGAATACACAAAGTAATCACCGGATACTGCATTGTCCATGAGGGGAGGGAGATTACGGGTTATGTTGTCACGGAGGTCAAGTTCCGGGAGCTCAGCGAGGAAGAGATAGAATGGTACGTCTCTACAGGCGAACCCCTTGACAAGGCAGGTGCCTATGGAATTCAGGGAAAGGGTGGAATCCTTGTAGAATGGATAAAGGGTGACTACTACAATGTTGTCGGCTTCCCGATGAAGATAATCCTTGAGCTTAGAAACCTTGGATTTAAGCTACTATAAGAGCTCCGAAAAGAGCAAATCTTCCTTTTTGCCCCCGGCTTTTTTAAATGCCTTTAAACTCCAGCTTATGCTTCCAACGTCTTTCGGCCTGTGGGCATCGCTCGCGAAGGTTAGCTTTACTCCTTTTCTGATGCACAGCTTTATGAAATCCAAATCCGGAACTCTGTAGCGGGAGCTTATCTCGAACGCTTTTCCATGCTCCTCTGCCAGCTCAATGATTTCTTTGTATTCTTCCATTGAGGGATGGCCTATATAAGGGAAGACATTCCCAAAGTGCCCGATTATATCAACGTTTTCATCCTGAATGGCGAGCTTTATGAGTTTGAGGTATTCATCATGCCCTCCCGGCTCAAAGTACAGGTGAACGGAGGCTATTACATAGTCAAGCTTTTTTCTAAAGTCGTCAGTTATATCGACTCCGTCTGGGAGAATATTCGCTTCTATTCCTGTCAGAACAGTTATCTCGCTTTCTTTTTTGGCCTGCTCTATAAGGGAGATGTAGGAGTTGAGCAAGTGAGGGGTAAAGAAATGTATGTGGTCGCTGATCCCAACAATATTTAACCCTTTCCTTTCAGCCTCGGCAATGTTGTCCCTTATGTCGCCAACTCCATCGGAAAACCTTGTGTGGGTGTGGAGATCCATCATTTTAGTTCCCGTATTTCATCTGATGGAAAATTTAAAAGCCTTGCACTTTTTGGATAAAATATCCAATGTAAACCCAAACCTTTAGGTTTGACAACGTTTAAATACTATTTCACTCTAATGAAAGTTGGTGGTGAATATGGTCGAGCGCTCAAAAGTTAGGGTTCTAATAGCAAAGCCAGGACTGGACGGCCATGATAGAGGAGCAAAGGTTATAGCGAGAGCCCTTAGAGATGCCGGTTTTGAGGTCATCTATACTGGAATAAGACAAACGCCCGAGCAGATCGTGGAAACTGTCATTCAGGAGGATATAGACGTTCTCGGGTTGAGCATTCTCTCCGGAGCACACATGGTTCTCATACCAAAGATTCTCAGACTTCTGGAAGAGAAGGGCATAAAGCCAAATGAAGACATCCTTGTTCTTGCTGGAGGCATAATACCGCCCGATGATGCTCAAGAGCTTGAGAAAATGGGTGTTGCAAGGGTTTTTGGCCCTGGAAGCCCAATTGAGGAGATTATTAAATTCATCGACGAGAACATTCCAAAGCTCAAGAAGTTCAGGGGAGAAAGCTAAGGTTTATATTATTCTTTTTTGGATAATTAATCCAAGTGATAGATATGATCGATGAGCTAATTGAGAGAATGCTTAAAGGAGATAAGAGGGCAACTGCAAGGCTGATAACTTTAGTAGAGAACGACGAAGAAAAAGCAAGAGAAATAGTCAAAAAAATCTATCCCTACACGGGAAACGCCTATATAATTGGAATAACTGGTCCTCCCGGCTCTGGAAAGTCAACTCTGGTTGACAAGCTCATAAAAAAAGCCAGGGATGAAGGAAAAATAGTGGGAGTTATAGCTATAGACCCCACATCTCCGTTCACGGGAGGAGCTCTTCTTGGAGATAGAATAAGAATGCAGAGACATTCCACAGATCCAGGCGTATTTATAAGGAGTATGGCAACAAGAGGTTCTCTCGGAGGGCTGGCGAAGGCAACAAACGATGCTATAAAGGTTCTTGATGCCTACGGGTGTGACGTTATCTTTGTGGAGACCGTTGGCGTGGGACAGATTGAAGTAGATATCGTAAAGACTGCCGACACAGTAGTTTTAGTCACCGTTCCGGGACTTGGAGATGACATTCAGGCTATAAAAGCGGGGCTTATGGAGATAGCTGATATCTTCGTTGTTAACAAAGCCGATAAAGAAGGCGCGGAGGCTACAATGTTCGAACTTGAGCTGATGCTGGACCTGGAAAAGGAGAAGTGGGAAAAAAGAGGGTGGAGGCCACCGATAGTTTCCACCATTGCCTTTACCAATAAAGGGATTGACCAGCTTTGGGAAGCAATTAACAAGCATAGAGCATTTCTGTTTGAGCGCGGTGAAATCGAGAAGAAGAGGAAGTTCAGAATTGAGGAAGAGATTAAAGCAATCGTTTCGAGCACCATCGCAAGGAAAATTGGAGAGATGATGGGAGATAACGAAATATCCCAGCTCATAGAGAAGATTGCTAATAGAGAGATTGACCCTTACTCTGCTGCTGATCTTGTTTTGGAAAAAGCCCTGGGGGTGAAAGTGTGATAAAGAAAGTTGACCACATTGGGATTGCTGTTAAGAACCTTGAGGAGGCTATTAAGATTTGGGAAAACCTCGGGTTAAAGGTCGAGGAGATTGAAGAGGTGCCAGATCAAAAAGTTAGGACAGCTATTTTCCACGCCGGTGAGACAAGGATCGAGCTTTTGGAGGCAACCTCAGAAGATTCTCCAATAGCTAAGTTTATTGAAAAGAGGGGCGAAGGAATACACCACATTGCCCTCGGTGTTGACAACATTGAGGAGCACCTGGAGAAGCTCAAAGAAAAGGGGTTCAGGCTTATTGATGAAAAGCCCAGAATAGGTGCTGGTGGTGCGAAGATAGCTTTCGTACACCCGAAGAGCGTTGGTGGAGTTCTCCTCGAGCTTTGTGAAAGAGAAGAATAACATCTCTTTTTAGTTTTTATATTTTTCTTCCGAAGGCCTCGCCATTCAGGGTGTGGGAGGTCAGAACTTTCAAACAAAACGCAACAATGTATTTCCTTTTTGTTTTCATTCGTTCTTAAGAGCTCACAGAAAAGTTTGTTGAGTGGCCGGCGGCGTCCCCGGTTTCCCGCCCCCTCTCGGAGGGCAGTACACCCGGGATCGCTGGCGGGCTTAACTTCCGGGGTCGAAACGAGTCCGGGTGTGACCCCGCCGCTATGACCGCCGTACCGATATTAGGTCTTGGCATAGGGTTTATAAACTTTACGGTTGTGTTCCTTATGATGATGTACTCACTGCTCAGAAGTATTGAGCGATTGACAATAAGCCCATCAAAGAGGGCCAGGGACTTTCAAAGGGTTATTCAATCCTATAAAAACGGTGAGCTTATAGAGGTTGAGGGGTTTTTGATCTTGAGGGTGCCCCCCAATGTCCCAAAAGACGGGGTATACTACCTTCTTTCTCCTCTCTCTCCAAGTGAGCTCTCAAAGAGTGATATTAAGCCCTATGTGGCGATAAAGGTAACTGAAAAAAGCGAGATAAATGCAGAGCTGAAGAGCGGGCAGTACGTTAAAATCAAAGGCATTATCGATGCATATCCATTTGGAAACATGCGCCTCATCCACGTTATTTCTCTGCAAAGGGCCAATATTGAGGATTACTGGCTTCAGTACAAGGAGCTCGCCCTCACCAAAGAGGAGCTGGAACAGCTCATAGATTCCACAATAAACGCTGACTATGAGCTAAAAAAAGCTCTCCTTTACTCTCTCTTTGCCTCTCCCTCGGTAGTGAGTAGCAAAAGACATTGGGGGGAGGGAGTGACGTTTTCTGCTTTTAAAAATGACACAAAAATTGTGAATTCTCTCTGGGAGGCCTCGAGATATTTAATTAGCCTCCTCCCCGAAGAGCTGATATTAAGAAAAGGAAACGCAAAACCCTTTGTCGATGATAATCTCGACCTCGACTTCTCTTTTTTCCTTGAGGGAGGCAAATACTACTCCCCCTCAAACAAGAGCCTCCTCAAAAAAGACATCCCCGTCGCGGAGTGGGCTAGGGAGCATTTTGAGAAAAAACAGGCAGTGTTTTTGACTCCAAAAGTATACAAACGAATCTCTCCGGAGGATCCTTTGGCTTACACCTCCGAGACCCCATTCATTGTAAATGAACCCATAGGCTGGGAGAAAAACCGGGAACTGGAACAGCTTATCCCCAATCTCCTGGCCACGATATTTCTTGAAAGAGAAAAAATACCTTCGCTTAGCCCTTCCGACAGAATGGTGGAGAAGTTTAGAGAAAGGTTTGAAAGATGGATTTTTAGGAATGCCCGCGAATATGGAGAAAAGTTCGATGCTTTGAGGCTTAAAGGTATGATATTCGAGACTAACACGAGGTACCTTTTGAGCCTTCGCCTCCTCGGCTCGATGGCACGGTTTGAGGGAAAAATAAATACAGGCATAATAAGCGACGTTATAAATATGAACCAGGAGATAGTGGATATGTGGATAAACGAGATTCCGGAAAGGGAAATGCTGAAGGTGCTGGAGACGTATGAAAAATACGTCGAGCGGGACTTTAGAAACAAGCGTCTGGAGATGGCGTTGAGGGTATTCCTGGACTTGGAGGCCACTTCAATAGATGGCTTTGTTAGCAGAGAGGAGTTCTACAACGCCCTGGTTGAGTACGGATTCAAGCCCTCCTATGCTAGGGAAGTTATAGAAAGCCTTATTGCTGATGGCTATCTTTATGAGCCTGTTATAGGCAAATTAAAGATGATAAAACCAGAATAGGTGAGAGAATGTCAAAGAAATTCATAAGGCTTAGGGAACAAAGGGAAAAGAAGAAAATAGCCCTTGAGAGAATAGATATTCTTTTTAGCCTGGCTGAGAGGGTTTTTCCCTACGATAAAGAGTTGGCAAACCGCTACGTTGAGATAGCGTTGGCAGTGCAGCAGAAGGCAAAGGTTAGGATGCCGAGAAAGTGGAAGAGGAGGTACTGCAAGAAGTGCCATTCCTTCCTTGTTCCAGGTGTTAATGCTCGGGTGAGGTTGAGAGAGAAGAGAATGCCCCACGTTGTTGTAAAATGCTTAGAGTGTGGATACATAATGCGGTATCCGTATTTAAGGGAAAAGAGGGAACGTAGAAAAAGCAATATTTTTAAGGACTAATGTTGGTGTTATTTTAGTAGGTGATGAGCTATTATAGAGCATCCCCTCGTCAAGATTTGGAGTTGTATTAAGCGGGGAGAAACCGTGCTTATTGAGCATAACAGCTTAGCCTTCACTCCGCTTGCACTTTGTAACTTACTTAACTGGAGTAAGAAAAATGGGTGGGAAGTGATTGTTGTAGACGTCCTTGATACGTTGAAACCTTATAGGGAGCACGCTGAGCTCAGCGGAATTAGTGCAAGTGTTTTGGATGAGGTCGAAGTCATCAAGCTTGGGGGCAGGGTTGAAGTTGGAAATGTCATTGAGAGAATTTCTGTAGTTGAAGAAAGTGCGATGGAAAAAGAGCTTGCAAGACTGTTTGAGGATATATATTCAAAAAGAAACGTTATTAATGCCACTGTTGGCATAGAAAAACTCTTTGTACTGTATTCCGGGTCTTTAAAGGATGTTTTAAGCCTGGTTGATTTTATGGTGAGCTTTGTGGGTGATAAGAGAAGAAAGTCGGTCTTCTTCCTAAACGTTGATATGGTTGAAAAGGCTCAACCTACAGTACTCCCAATGCTGGAAGAGTTTGCTACAACCGTGATAAGAACAGAGAAAAATAAGTCTTTCACCAAGTTTGAGGTTCTCAAATCCATAAATCCTGAGTTAGAGGGATTTGAAGAAGAAATTAGTGTAGATGATTGTATTGAATTTTTGAAAAAACTGAATGAAAAAGCTAAAGCAAGGACTAATCCTTGCAGCACTTTTCTTTCTTCTCTACCGGCACTATTTCTTTAAACCCTGTGTAGGGCCAGAGAGCTTTTGGTATCTTTACTGTTCCATCTTCTTCTTGGAAGTTTTCTATTATTGCTACTATAGCTCTCGATGTGGCTATTGCCGTTGAGTTGAGCGTGTGAACAAAACGTGGCTTCTCATTTGGCTTGTCCCTGAACCTTATGTTTAGCCTCCTTGCCTGCCATTCCGTACAGTTTGAACAGCTTACGACTTCCCTGAACTTTCCTTGTGCGCTCATCCACGCTTCAATGTCATACTTCTTTGCCGCAACGTAGCCTAAGTCACCGGTACATATGTTAACAACTCTATATGGAATTTCGAGGGCCTGGAAAATCTCTTCAGCATTTTGCAGGAGCTTTTCGTGCCATTCCCAGCTCTCTTCTGGTCTTGAATACACAAACTGTTCAACTTTATGGAACTGGTGCACTCTAAAGATTCCCTTTGTGTCTTTTCCAGCCGTCCCTGCTTCTTTTCTGAAGCACGGGCTCACTCCAGCGTAGAGGAGGGGCAGGTCGTTCCCATCAAGGATTTCGTTTGCGTGAAGGCCAGCAAGTGGGTGCTCTGCTGTGGGGATTAGGTAGAGGTCTTCTCCTTCCACCTTGTAGATTACGTCCTCAAAGTCTTCAAAGGCCGTAACTCCCTCCTCAATGTACCTCCTGACCATATATGGTGGTATTACAGGAGTGAAGCCCTTTTCAATGAGTCTATCGAGGGCAAACCTTATGAGTGCAAGATCGAGAATGACGATTTCGTTTAAGAGGTAGAAGAACCTTGAACCGCTTACCTTTGCAGCCCTCTCAAAGTCTGCTCCTCCCAGTTTTGGTAAAAGGTCAGCGTGAAGCTGGGGCTTCCATTCAATAACTTCATGCTCCATCTTTCCTTGGGTCTGCTCTAGAAAGCTCTCCAGGTGGCCTTTCCAGACTCTTGCTTTGCCCCAGAATTTTATTGGGACGTTTTCTGTGTCGTCCTTTCCTACTGGAACGCTTTCATGGGTTATGTTTGGAAGGCGCCAGAGGTAGTAGTCTATTTTTTCCCTGATTTTGTTGTTTTCCCGTTCGAGCTCTTCAATCTGTCTAACTATCTCTTCGCTCTTTGCTAAAAGCTCATCTACAGGCTCTCCAGCCTTTTTCCTCTTACCAATTTCCACCGCAAGCTTGTTTCTTTCCCTTCTGAGGAGGTTAATTCTCTTCAGGTTTCCTCTCCACTTCTTGTCAAGCTCAAGGATCTCATCTATCCATTTGAGCTTCTCTAGCTCTCCACGCTTTATCAGGTCTCCCTTTACCAAATCCGGGTTTTCACGGATGAGATTTATGTCGAGCATTACTTTCACCTACCCCCAATAACGATTGGGTTATTTAAAAGCTCTTTGGAAATTAAAAGCGGAACAAAATAACATCCACCTCTTCCCCTTCATCCAGTATCTCAACGTTCTCTGGAATCTCGGCAAACCCATCAGCCTCTATAAAGCTTGTTACTGCTCCGCTACCTTTAAGAATTGGCCTTGCAATTTCTCCCTCAATTTTAACCGGTAAAAACTGTCTTCTGCCTTTGACGGAAAACACCTTATGGGCAAGTCTCTTTTTAATTCTTTGACTTTCAAACTCTCCGCCTAGGAGCTTCCTGATCAGTGGTGCCACAAGAAGGGTGAAGTTCGTTAGACAAGAAGTTGGGTACCCGGGAAGCCCGAAAATTGGTTTACCATCTATAACTCCGATTATTGTCGGCTTGCCGGGCTGTATGGCTATTCCGCGTACTTTTATCTCTCCAAGCTCCTCTATTATTGAGGCAGTTAAGTCTCTTGTTCCTCCACTAGCCCCTCCAGACAGAATTATGATGTCATAATTGAGCCCTTCGAGTATCTTTTCTTTTAGTCTTTTCTCGTCATCCCCTGCTATTCCGAGGAAATACGCTTCGCCTCCGAGCTCTCTAACGGCATCACTTATAGCTCTTCCGTTGATATCGTAAATCTTCCCGCGTCTGAGCTCTTCTCCGGGTAAAATAACCTCATTTCCAGTGCTGATTATTGCAACTTTTGGTTTTGCAAATACCTTTACTCTGTTAACTCCTACAGCCGAAAGAAGAGCGGTTTCCTTGAAGCCAAGTTTTGCGCCCTTCTTTAGAAGAAGCTTTCCTTTGGGGATATCCACGCCAGCCTTCATTACACCGGCTTGGGGATACGTGGGCTTGGTGATTATTACCTCATCTCCCTTCCTCTCTACTATCTCGAACTCTATTACAGCGTCAGCTCCTTTTGGCAGTACTGCTCCCGTTGAGATATACACTGCTTCTCCTTCTCCAACTTCAATTTGGGGCTCTTCGCCAGCATGAACTTCTCCAATTACTTTAAGAACTACTGGGTCGCTTTCACTTGCGTTCCATGTGTCCTGACTCCTCACAGCGTATCCATCAACCGTTGCCCTATCAAAGGGCGGCACATCTATAGGGGAGTTTATATCCTCCGCAAGAACTCTTCCAAGAGCGTCTTCCAGGGCAACTTCTTCAATTTTCGGCTCAAGTGGCAGGGAATCAATGATTTTCAGTGCTTCCTCAAGGGGAACAACCTTCAAAAATGCCATTCCATCACCCAGATAAAGAAGGAGAAAAGGATTAATAAAATTGTTGGGTTATATCATTCACCAATCCTCTTCGTCATCCCACTCGTCTTCATCCCAATCTTCGTCCCAGTCTTCCTCTTCCCAGTCCTCTTCCTCATCCCAGCTCTCATCCCACTCTTCCTCTTCTTCCCACTCCTCTTCCTCTTCAAAGAGCTCTTCTTCCTCTTCGTAGTCTTCGACTTTCTTCTTAGGAGGTACCATATTTCTCACCTCCGCCCACATAGGGGCATTTTTATCTCTGCGGCGGGCGTGTTTAGTTTCACCCCCTGTTATTTAAACAGTATTTGACTCTGAGGAG
>ERZ1673961.135-NODE-135-length-37824-cov-6.109058_pt1 | contig 37824 bp, 34 predicted proteins | sample MGYA00580189_ERZ1673961 | MGnify/ENA primary metagenome ERZ1673961 (study PRJEB41334, sample SAMN05608105) | rock metagenome | biome: terrestrial subsurface; feature: shale formation; material: shale | place: USA: Pennsylvania ... | reverse complement strand
AAGGGACGCGGGCAATGGCCAGGCCGCCCATCACCACCGCAGACGTTGGTGTGATGAGGTTGACGATACCTGATGCTGATTGGTAAGCGGTTACGACCAGTTCACGTCCCACACCAGCAAAGTCAGCCAGCGGTGCCATGATTGGCATAGTCAATACAGCCAGGCCTGAAGATGAAGGTACCAGGAACGACAGTAGAATTTCCAGCCAGTACATCACGTTAATAAAGATTACTGACGATAGGCCAGTCACCATTTGCTCGGCTGAGTTCAGAATGGTGTCGGTGATCATACCGCGGTCCATCACCACCACGATACCGCGCGCAATACCGATGATCAGGGCGACACCAAGCAGGTCACGAGCGCCATCAATGAAGCTGGAGGTAAACTCTTCTTCACTCATGCGTGCCACCAGACCAATGATGATGGTTGCGCCAAGGAACATGGCGGAGATTTCAGCCATCCACCAGCCCGCAACAGATACACCGTAGATCATCACCGCAAAGGCAGCAGCGAAGATAGTCAGAATCACTTTGCGTGTGCCGGTGAACTCGAGAGCTTCATCACTACGGCTGCCCAGGAAGTGGGTTTTGTTCTCTTCGTATTTATCAAACACGATGGATTTACTTTGGTCTGCACGCACCATTTTGGCGTAGCGCATCACGTACATCACACAGATGATCCAGCCGACTACCAGAATCGCAGCGCGCAGCCAGATACCGTCGGTAAACGGAATGCCTGCTGCGTTCGCGGCAATAACGGTGGCAAACGGGTTGATGGTGGAACCCAGCGTACCGATACCTGCGCCAAGTAAGACTGTTGCAGCGGCAACCACAGGGTCAAAGCGTGCAGCCATCATGACCGGAACCAACAAGGTGTAGAATGGCAGCGATTCTTCCGCCATGCCATACACGGTGCCGCCGGTGGCAAACAGCGCCATCAGGATCGGAATCATCAACTCTTCGCGTCCTTCCAGACGGGCGGTAACACGTTCGATACCCGCGTCAATCGCGCCGGTTTTGGTCACCAACCCCAGGAAACCACCGATCACCAGGATGAACAGTGAGACGTCAATCGCCGCCGCTTCATAGCTGTTGTGATCGTAGAAGCCGTCAATGGGTGCCAGCAGCACATCAATCACGCCCTGAGGATTACCCTCGGCTGGGTGGTAGGTGCCTGCCACCGGCACTTCACGGCCGAGATCTTCGTTCATGGCACGGTCATACTGGCCAGCCGGAACAATCCAGGTGAGCATCGCTACCAGAGCGATCAGTATAAAGAGAATGGTGTAAGCGGAAGGGAACTTAAAGTTGGCCAGGAAGCCGCCTTTACGTTCTGTGGGTGCAGTTTGGGTTGTCATAGCTGTCTCCTTACATTCAGAAAATGAAGCGCTCTGAACGCGTTTGGTGGCTAATATTCTCTATTCACCTGATGGCTTTCTGCCTGAAGAGTTGAGGCGCGGTGATGCATAACAAATATCAGAGCGGAAACAGAGAAGATATGTTTGCATCATCAGGCCCACACCTCAATTCACTCATTTAGAAAACGTTTATTGCAATACTATTCAATATGGCAACGTATTTCGTGGAATAAAGCTTAGGACTTTTAATAAATATGGTGAAAACTTTTATTGTTATTCATGGTGATAAAGTGAATTTCACTTCATCGTTAAAGAAATTCTAAAGAGCCTGCGGCGGATTATCTTAGCGGTGGTTCACAAAATATTGGGGTAATAAATTGTCCGGAAATAACCAGAAAAATAAATCGGGGTAATTGGCTATAAATAATGAAATTCTATTCTTTAAATATTCCCCTTGTGCACGGTTGCTCGTGACTTTTCTCCGGGTGAATAAAAAATAGGGAATTTTATTCAATTGCTATTTCAGTGGCAGGAAAATAACTTTCGAACCAATGCTTGATTTAAATCAAGTCACTGTATCGGACATTAAACGGTATTCAGGCACAAAAGCAGCGTTAACGCGAGCGGCTTGGCGCGGCCATAAAAAAAGGGAGCCGAAGCTCCCCTTGCTTTGCACTTTATTCGTTTAGATGAACAGACCGCCAAACAGGAAGCCGAAAGCAACCGCTGAAGCGATGGTCACCACACCCGGGACAAAGAACGGGTGGTTAAAAACGTATTTGCCGATGCGGGTTGAACCGGTGTCGTCCATTTCAACCGCCGCCAACAGCGTTGGGTAGGTTGGCAGTACGAACAGCGCGCTCACCGCTGCGAATGATGCAACGGCCGTCAGCGGCGCAACACCAATCGCCAGTGCCGCAGGCATCAGAGCAACCGTGGTTGCACCTTGCGAGTAGAGCAGCATAGAAGCAAAGAACAGCACCAGCGCTAGCATCCATGGATAATCAGCCAGCAGTGCACCGGCCACTTCTTTAATACCTGCCACGTGCGCGTTGACGAACGTTGACCCCAGCCACGCGACGCCCAGTACACACACACACGCAGTCATACCGGAGCGGAATGTTGCCGCAGAAGAGATTTTCGATGCGTCGATCTTGGTGAACAGCACAATCGCCGCCGCTGCCGCCAGCATGACGGTCATGATGGCTTCGTTACGGCCCAGCGCCGGGTTCTCAATCAGACCCACCGATTTAGAAATAGCGGCGGCGTAGCACACCACAAACGCAATCGCGGCGAGGAAGATATAGGTCGCTGTTTTCGCGGTTGGCAGAATTTCACGTTTCTCGTTGTTTTCCAGTTTCACCAGGCCTTTAGCCAGATTCTCCTGATAAGTCGGATCGTCTTTCAGCTCACAACCCATGAAGTTGGCGACAAATGCCCCCACCATACAAGCGGCGAACGTGGTTGGAATACAGATGGCCAGCAGAGTCAGGTAATCAACGCCAAACGGCACCAGCATCGCCGCAAACGCGACCACGGCCGCCGAGATTGGCGACGCCGTAATGGCAATTTGCGAAGCGACCACTGCGATAGACAATGGGCGAGAAGGACGTACGCCCTGACCTTTGGCCACTTCGGCAATTACGGGCAAGGTAGAAAATGCGGTGTGACCAGTACCCGCCATCAGTGTCATCAGGAAGGTGACAATTGGGGCGTAAAAGGTGATGCGTTCCGGATGTTTACGCAAAAAGTTTTCAGCCACCTGAACCAACCAATCCATACCCCCCGCTACCTGCATAGCAGCAATGGCGGTGATCACAGACATGATGATCAGAATAACATCGACCGGAATGAATGCCTGACTGGTCGGAACGCCCAGAACAAGAGACAGGACAATGACACCTGCGCCACCGGCAAAACCGATACCGATACCGCCGATACGTGCTCCCAAAAAGATAAAGAGCAGAACAACTAACAGTTCAACCCAAACCATAGTGATACCTCGTGTAATATTATGAATTTAATTATCTGAAAACTCAGTGAGGATAAATCCTCAGATAATTAAAGCGGGTTCGGTCAGAGCAGGTCCGTTGCGAGCCACCAAAAAATGGTGAGCAAAACAGGCCCCGGATGGGGCCTGATGAAAGAGTTTTATTCGTAGCGTTTCGCTTTGTATTGCGGGTGCATCAGGTTTTGTACTGAGAAGATGTCATCCAGTTCTTCTTCGGTCAGTAGGCCACGCTCCAGCACGACTTCGCGTACACTCTTACCGGTTTCCGCACAGATCTTACCGACGATGTCACCTTCATGGTGGCCGATGTACGGGTTCAGATAAGTCACGATACCGATAGAGTTAAACACGTAGCCTTCACAGATCTCTTTGTTGACTGTGATGCCGTCGATACATTTGTCACGCAGGTTCACACACGCGTTAGACAGCAGAGAGATGGATTCGAACATGGCTTGTGCAATCACAGGCTCCATCACGTTCAGCTGTAGCTGGCCGCCTTCGGCTGCGAAAGACACGGTGTTGTCGTTACCCAGAACTTTAAAGCACACTTGGTTGACCACTTCTGGCACAACTGGGTTTACTTTTGCAGGCATGATAGAAGAGCCAGCTTGCAGTTCAGGCAGGTTCAGTTCGTTCAGACCTGCACGTGGGCCGGAAGAGAGCAGACGCAGGTCGTTACAGATTTTAGACAGTTTCACCGCCAGACGTTTCAGTGCGCCGTGAGTCATCACGTAAGCACCACAGTCTGACGTCGCTTCGATCAGGTCTTCAGCTGGAACTACTTCCAAACCGGTTACTTCAGCCAGGTGTTTCACCGCCGCCGCTTGGTAACCCGGTGCTGTGTTCAGGCCAGTACCGATCGCAGTTGCGCCCAGGTTCACTTCCAGTAGTAGTTTAGAGGTGTATTGCAGGGCACGGATTTCTTCGTTCAGCGTGACCGCCCAAGCGTGGAATTCCTGACCCACAGTCATTGGCACTGCGTCTTGTAGCTGAGTACGGCCCATCTTCAGGATGGTTTTGAACTCGATACTTTTCAGTTCAAATGCGCCTTTCAGATACTCGATCGCATCAATCAGTTTTTGTACGCTGTTGTAAACCGCGATACGGAAACCGGTAGGGTACGCACAGTTAGTCGACTGGCTCTTGTTCACGTGGTCGTTCGGGTTAATGAACTCGTACTGACCTTTTTCTTTGCCCATCAGCTCAAGCGCAACGTTGGCAATCACTTCGTTGGTGTTCATGTTCACCGAAGTGCCCGCGCCGCCTTGGTAAACGTCTGAAGGGAACTGGTCCATGCATTTGCCGGTTTCCAGAATCAGATCACACGCTTGAATGATGTAATTCGCCACATCCTTAGGAATTACGCTCAGTTCTTTGTTCGCCAGCGTCGCTGCTTTCTTGGTCATGACCATACCGCGTACAAACTCAGGCACATCTGAAATAGTCATATTTGAGATGTTGAAGTTTTCCATTGCGCGCAAGGTATGAATGCCGTAGTAAGCGTCGGCGGGTACGTGACGTTGGCCTAGTAGATCTTCTTCGATACGTGTGGCTGGGGTGGATGTCATAGGGGCATCAGATAGGGTAGCCATAACAGGATCCTTAAGATAATTATTCTGATTAGATTTAAAATGCTTAGCCATTTCTGCCTTAAGAATCCATTCATCAGAATTTTTGGCTGGAAAATCCGTCCTGACTTCTGTGGCACATAATACTTGAGTAGTATTTTAAAAATAGGAACTGGATCACTTTTTACGTCAATTGGCGGAAAGATTTATACGTGGTGTGACTCAACCACCGTCAGGTTTTCAAAACCATGGGCAGAGACGCAATTTTTGCCTTTGCGCTTGGAGCGATACATCGCTTGGTCGGCATGGGTCATGGTTTGTGATGCTTCTGCCAAAACTTCCGCAACCCCAACGCTGATGGTGACTTTGTGCTGCGGCCAGGACGAAATGGCCACGCATACGCGCTGCATCAGCTTGATCGCCTGGTGAATATCTGTGTGCTGAATAATGACGGCAAACTCATCACCGCCAATGCGGGCGATAAAGTCGGTGTCACGCAGCAAGGCTTGTAACTGAGTGGCGACATAGCGAATCACTTCATCGCCAACGGCATGGCCGAGCGAATCGTTCACTTCTTTGAAGGAGTCGATATCGATGATGGCGAGGCAGGTTGGCGGCTGGTTCTGGTAGCGCTGTTTAAGACGCGCGTAATATTGCAGTGTGTTTTCAAACTTCTTCTTGTTCCACAGTGAGGTGGCCGGGTCGCGTTCGCTGCGCTCTTTGAGTTCAACAATCGCATTGTAATGCTCGGAAATATCGGTAAACGAGTAGACGTAATAGTGTACTTTGGACAGCTTTCCGGCCAACGCACGCACTTCGGTTTTGCATACCACTTCATGACCTTCTGGATCCTGCAGGCTGTACTGGCCTTTCCATTCGCCTGTTTGCTGCAGATGGCCGAGCATTAGTTTCTGCTTGTGGCCCGAGGGCAACAGATCCAGAATCATCCGGCCTGGCAGCAGATGCATCTCAATCCCGACCATTTCACTAAAGCGGGTGTTGGCGCGCAATATGCGGTGCTCGCGGTTGGTAAACGCAATCGCGACGCCATTCTCCATCACAAACTGGGCGTAGGTCTGATCCATGCGCATGCGGCGATGCGCTTCGAGCATCATTCCCAGCACGCCGGAGATCAACCCGAGCCCGAGCCAGATGACGATACTGTCGGACAGGATCTGCTTATCGCGCACCTTAAAGGTTTGCTGCAGCACTTGTGGTGAGTAGTGGGTTAATAACGTCATGCCGCCGACTGAAGAGAACAACTGATTATTGAATGGCTGGAAAATGAACAAACCTTCGTCGGTCATCACGCTGCCGTTAGCTCGTCCGGTTGCCTGAATGGCTTGCCACACCAGCGGGTATTCATTGGGTAGATTGTGCGAGGCGCGCGCCTGAATCAAGTCGCCGAACAATTTGTTCTCATCGCTGCTGACGACAAAGAATCCGTGTTGATCAATAAAGTCGACGTTCAGATCCTGATTATTTTCCGTGATCTGATGGATCACGTTCATCACGTCCAGGTTGGCAATAAAATAGCCCTGACGGCCAGTCAGGGTATCGATGGGGTAGAGAATGCGAAACCCCGGCTTGTACGGAATCACGGGCAGGCCGTGTTCGTACTCCAGATCGATACCAAAGTATCCTTGTTCACCCGGCGTGAGTTGCTGCGCGTAATTGAAGTAATCGCGCTGGCCCTTATCCTGCAACTGCCCGATAGGCACGATAAACGGATGTGTCATCTGCGGCGTGCTATCGACACGAATCACCTCTTTGCCTGTGTTGTCGAGGTAGCGAAGCTGATAAAACAGACCAGAGTTTAAGGAAGTCAGATACCATTGGCTTTCGAGAAAACCGCGGTACTTGGGATTGTTGGTCAGAGCAAAGTCCACCAACAAGGGAGAATGGCTGAGGCCATAAAAAGTCTTTTCGATTTGATGGTGAAGGCGAGTGGCTTTGGTTTCAACAAACGACAGAAACTGAGAACCCTGCGCTTCCATTCTGCTGAGCAGAAACTGATGCGCTTTGTCCGATAAATGATAATAGTAGGCGATGGGAATCAGTGATAATCCTACCCATAGCACTAAAGCCTGTTTAAGAGTTTTGGCAACTCGTTTCATTGCAACTCACGCTGTCTGAAATCTGGTTTAAAAATAGTTAAGCCTTTGCTTATTTTCCATTGCGAAATCCAGTAAAAACGGGCGTTTCACTCTATCCATTTGATTTCTATTCAGAGAAAATTTTCCTCACAGGCAACAATTCGCTACATTTTTGCCTTGCGTCGAGCGCTTGAAGTGCTCAGGGCTTGGCGCTAAGGTTGTAGCCAACTAAGGAGGGACTGTGTTTCCGATACTACTGATTCTATTTATTGCGGTGCCAGTGATCGAAATCGGCTTGTTTATTCAGGTGGGTGGCGTGCTGGGGCTGTGGCCGACGATTGCGCTGGTGTTGATCACTGCGTTTGTTGGCGCGTCTCTGGTGCGCAGCCAGGGGTTACACACGCTGATGACGGTGCAACAACGTATGCAGAACGGTGAAATACCAGCGCAACAAATTATGGAAGGCGTGATGCTGGCTGTGGCGGGTGTGTTGCTGCTGACGCCGGGCTTTATGACCGACGCGATGGGTATGCTGATTCTGCTGCCTGCGCCACGTGCGATGCTGGCCAAATACCTGATGAGCAAAGTGGTGGTGACCAATATGTCATCCGGCTTTCAATCCAGCCACTATGAGCGCGATTTTCACTCTCGTTCGTCCCAGCAACATGGCCAGACGTTTGACGGTGAGTTTGAACGCAAGCAGGATGACGATCAGGACAAGCTCAATCGCCCTTGAGCTCAGCAGACAAAAAAGCTCTCTAATGGAGAGCTTTTTTATTCGGTCTGTGTCTTGCACTGAGCGCTCACTGCGCGCCTTCAAATCCCATCTGACGCCAGGCTTCAAACGCGATGATCGCCACCGCATTTGACAGGTTCAGGCTGCGCGCCTCGGGCATCATCGGAATTCGGATGCGCTGCGCCATCGGCAGGCTTTCAATCAGGTCAGCGGGCAGCCCTCGGGTTTCCGGGCCAAACAGCAGTACATCACCGCGCTGAAACTGCGCATCGACATGATGACCGGTAGTCTTGGTGGTGCAGGCAAAAATGCGGTAATCGCCCCGTGCTTCGAGAAAATCGATGAACGCCTGATAATCTTTGTGGCGGGTCACGCGTGCCAGATCATGATAATCCAGCCCGGCACGGCGCACTTTCTTCTCTTCCAGATCAAAACCCAGCGGCTCAATCAGATGCAGGTTGGCACCACAGTTGGCACACAGACGAATGATGTTACCGGTGTTCGGTGCGATCTCCGGTTCATACAGGGCGATATCAAACATAGCGCGTCAGTTCCTCTCTTGCTGAGCGACGGAGTATATACCCAAGTCGCCGCAAGATGCGAGAGAGCCGCTCAGGCCGAGAGTGCTTGGGCGACCGCGTAGTTTTCGCTCACCGCTTCCCAGTCGACCACGTTCCACCACGCATCAATGTATTCCGGGCGACGGTTCTGATAGCTGATGTAATAGGCGTGTTCCCACACATCCAGCGCCAGTATCGGCTCGCCCCGCACGCTGGCGACATCCATGAGCGGGTTATCCTGATTGCTGGTGGAACTGATGTACAGCTCACCTTCTTTGACCACCAGCCACGCAAAGCCCGAACCGAAGGTGTTGAGTGCCGCTTGAGCAAACTGCTCTTTGAACGCATCAAAGCTGCCAAAGGTGGCGCGAATCGCTTCACCCAGCTCGCCCTGCGGTTCGCCGCCACCATTGGGCGTCATGCAGTTCCAGTAGAGAATGTGGTTGTAGTAGCCGCCGCCATTGTTACGCAGCGCCGGGGGCAGAGTGGAGATTTGGGCAAATAGCTCCGTGAGCGGGGTGTGTTCGTGTTCAGTGCCTTTGAGGGCTGTGATGAATTTGTCGTAGTAAGTCCGGTGGTGCTTACTGTAATGGACTTCCATGGTTTTCGCGTCGATGTACGGTTCCAGTGCATCGTAGGCGTATGGCAACTCTGGGAAAATATGAGACATAGTTGATCCTCCGTTTGGTTAACTTAACGTTACTGATAATCAATCTCATTATCAACTGTGTCTTTTGTAAGGTCTTTCGTTACGCATCCAAAGGCAGGGTGAACTGCACTTTTAAGCCGCCGAGGCGACTGCGGCTGGCGGCAATCTCGCCACTGTGCTGACGAATCGCGCTTTCAGTGATCGCCAGCCCCAAGCCTGTCCCGCCGCTGTGGCGATCACGAGCAGTCGACACTCGGTAGAAGGGGCGGAATATTTCATCCAGTTCACTTTCCGGCACGCCTTCACCGTTATCTTCTACGGTGACGGTGAGCTGCTGCGCGGTGGCGGAAAAATGCACCTCAATCTTATCCTGCCCATAGTGAATGGCGTTACGTACGATGTTTTCCAGAGCGCTCATCAACAGTTTCGGATTGCCGGAAATATTGCGTTCGGGAATCTCGTCCAGAGTCAGGGTTTTGTGCATCTGCTCAGCTTCAAACTGAGCATCACTGAGCAGTTCTTCCCACAGGCTGCTGAGTGGCTGGACTTCGCGACTGAGATGACTGTTGGTCTGCATGCGCGACAGTTCGAGCAATTCACCAATCATCTGCTCAAGACGCTGCGCTTCGGTGTCTATGCGCTCCAGCTCCGTACTGGTGCCTTGTTTACGGGTCGCCAGTGCATTGGCCATGCGCAGCCGGGTCAGCGGCGATCGCAGCTCATGCGAGATGTCGGACAACAGACGCTGCTGGCCGGAAATCATCAGATTGACCGCTTCGACCATCTGGTTGAAGCTGCGGCCAGCCTGGCGAAACTCGGTGGTGCCTTTTTCCAGATTCGGGTCGACCACGAACTCGCCGCGCGCCACACGTTGAGCGGCCAGCGCCAGCCTTTGCGCCGGTTTACTCAATGCCCAGGCCAGCCACAACAGCAGCGGTGTGCTGACGACCATGACCGCCAGCAGCAGGTGCAATGGGCGATCAAACAGGCGCAGCAGGAACGGCGGTGGCTCATCCCAGCGCAGACCGACATACAGCAGCAAGTCGCGTTTGGCGAGCACAATCGGCAGCGGGCCGGCAATCATGTAGCGGCCATAAAGACGCTGCTGCGGCTTATCCACCGATTCAATGCTGGTGGTGAAGTTTTGCAGCGCTTTGAGTTTAAAATCTGCGTGTTTCTTGGTGGTGAGGATGTTGCCTTCCTGATCGGTGAGGAAAAAGCGCGGGCGCCCTTCGCCCTGCGGGCCACCGTTGCCTTCCAGAATCATCAGAATGCGCGCCAGATTGGTTTCGCTGCCGAAGCGATCTTCAATCGAGTCTTTGTATTCCAGCAGGCGCTGATAACCCTCCGGCGGAATATCGCGTGATTTGCGCGGATCGAGATGGGGCAGTGACAGCACCGCCACAACCACCAACATCATGGTAAACCAGAAGATGGCAAAGATGCGGCCGTACAGGCTGTTGATCTTAGGCAGACGCATCAATCCTCCACAATCATCAGGTAGCCGCGACCGCGCAGGGTTTTGATGCGCGCTTTCCCGTCGCTGCGTTCCGGCAATTTTTTACGCAGGTTGGAAACGTGCATGTCGATGGCGCGGTCAAACGCTGCCAGTCGCTTGCCAAGCACATCCAGACTCAGCGCTTCTTTCGTCAGCGTTTCGCCCGGGTTCTGGACAAAATGGGTCAGCAGAGCAAATTCCGTGGTGGTGAGATCGAGCAGTTCCCCCTGACAATATGCTTCTTGCCTGCCGGGATAGAGTTGCAGGTCCTGGCATTCAATCACATCCGTCGGCTTGCTTTGGGTGTGATTGCCAGTGCGGCGTAAAATGGCGCGAATGCGTGCCAGCAACTCGCGGTCACTGAACGGCTTAGGCAGGTAGTCGTCAGCGCCGAGTTCCAGGCCAATCACGCGGTCGATCTCTTCGCCTTTCGCAGTCAGCATCAGCACGGGTGTCTGCCATTTCTCACGCAACTTTTTCAGCGTTTCCATACCGTTGAGCTTGGGCATCATCACATCAAGCAGAATCAGATCGATACGTTCACTCACCGCCAGCAAGCCCGCTTCGCCGTCGTTGGCTTCGGAGACTTCAAAGCCTTCGTAGCTCAGCACCTCTTTGAGCAAACTGGTGAGTTCGGTATCGTCATCAATAAGAAGAATGTGCGCCATAACTGCCTCTTAAAACATTGGGGTTAACTCTAGTTTACTGTGAAATTTTGTTCTGAATCAGAGCTAATTTCACTCTTTACGAATCTTTACGCTGCCTAAACGTCACTTTACTTAGCAGGACGTATTCTACACTCAAGCGCTGCGAGGGCAGCCCGTAAGTAAGAGTTCAACGATTGAGGATATGATTATGAAAACGGCTAAAAAATTGATGCTTGCAGCTGTCGTTCTACCGATTGTGCTGGGTTCAGCGAGTGCACTGGCTGCCGGTGGTAAAAATAAAGGTCCGGATGGCGAAATGTGCGGCCCGGATGGTGAACGCGGTATCTTCAAACAGCTTAACCTGACCGCAGAACAACATGCGAAACTGCGTCAGATGCGTGAAGAAGGGCGTGAGCAGATGCAGCAAAAACGTCAGGCTGGTCCTTCAGAACAGATGAAAGCGATGCGTGATAAAGAACGTGCGCTGATGCTGGCGCCCAACTTCGACAAAGCGCAGGCGACCGAACTGGCCAAACAGATGGTGGATATGCAGGTAGAACGCCGCGTACAGATGATGGAAAAACGTCATCAGATGCTGAGCGTATTGACCCCTGAACAAAAAACACAGTTCCAGAATCTGCAACAGGAACGCATGGCAAAATGTTGGGAAAACGGCCCACGTGAAGGTCATCATGGTGGCAAAGGATCAAAAGGTCAGAACATGATGCCGCCAGCGCCACCAGCAGGTGAATAATTCCGACTCTCATTCAAGGCAGCTTAGGCTGCCTTTTTTGCGTTTTGTTACCGGATGTTCGATGAGATTTAACGCACATTAAACAGGCTTTTGCGTATAATTACGCCATTGATTTGCTTGGATATCATACTATGAAACAGGAATACGCCAGACTGGTTACCCTCGCGGCATGGACGGCAACCACGGTTGCGACGTTGCTGCTGATCATCAAAATTGCTGCCTGGTGGGTGACCGGCTCAGTCAGCTTGCTGGCGTCTCTTATCGACTCGCTGCTCGACATCGCCGCGTCGGTAGTCAACTTGATTGTGGTGCGCTATTCGCTCCAACCGGCAGACCGGGAGCACACCTTTGGCCATGGCAAGGCGGAGTCGCTGGCCGCTCTGGCGCAGGCGATGTTTATTTCGGGCTCGGCCTGTTTCTTGATCCTGAACGGTATTGACCGCTTCTTCCGCCCGCATGAACTGCAGTCGCCGGAATACGGCATTTACGTCAGTGGATTTGCCATGGTGGTGACGTTTGCGTTGGTGATGTTCCAGCGTCAGGTGGTGAAGAAAACCGGCAGTCAGGCGATTGCGGCAGACTCACTGCATTATCAGTCAGATCTGTTCATGAACGCGGCGATCATGGTGGCGTTAGGTCTGAGCTGGTTTGGTATAACACAGGCAGACGCGGTGTTTGCGGTCGGGATTGGCATCTATATTCTTTACAGCGCGTATCGCATGGCACACAGCGCAGTACAAACGCTACTGGATCGCAAACTCCCGGACGACGAACTGATGCAGATCCGTACCTTGTCACTGTCGGTGGAAGGGGTTATGGGCGTGCATCAACTGCGCACCCGGATGTCGGGGCCTGTAAGATTCATCCAGTTACATTTGGAACTCGATGACAAGATCCCGTTAATTGAAGCACATCGCATCTCAGACATGGTGGAAGCCAAACTGCGCAAAAATTTCCCGGGTGCTGATGTTTTAATCCATCAGGATCCGTATTCTGTGGTCTTCGGACCGGAGAGAAAGCAAAAATTCCAAGGGTGGTAAGGAAAAAGCCCGCAACGTTGGCTATCTTTTCTCCAATCGACTAAAAAACATGATCCTGATGTGAATCAACAACGATGATGGTTAAAACTGTAATACTCTTACATAAGTAGAAAACTTACAGAATTTCGTGCAAATAACAGTAGTATTCCTAATTAGGAAATGTAACATAACGCACAGATAATGAATGCTTTTGCCGTCTGAATGTCGTTAGCAGGCGGCCCAAAAAATTATATTAAGTTCCCAAAAATCGAGGGTGAGCATGATTAAGAAGATCGGTATTTTGACAAGTGGCGGTGACGCCCCAGGCATGAATGCTGCAATTCGCGGCGTGGTTCGTACAGCCTTGGGCGCAGGTCTTGAAGTATTCGGTATTTACGATGGCTATCAGGGCCTGTATGAAGGCCGCATCAAGCAGCTGGATCGCTCAAGCGTGTCTGACGTAATTAACCGTGGTGGTACCTTCCTGGGTTCTGCGCGTTTCCCGCAGTTCCGTGAAGAATCTGTTCGTGAAAAAGCGATCGAAAACCTGAAAACACACGGTATTGATGCACTGGTTGTGATCGGTGGTGACGGTTCGTACATGGGTGCGAAGAAACTGACTGAAATGGGTTACCCATGTATCGGTCTGCCAGGCACGATCGACAACGACATCGCAGGTACGGATTACACCATCGGCTACCTGACTGCACTGAACACGGTTATCGAGTCTATCGACCGTCTGCGTGACACGTCTTCTTCTCACCAACGTATTTCTATCGTAGAAATCATGGGCCGTCACTGTGGTGACCTGACTCTGATGTCTGCGATTGCGGGTGGTTGTGAATACATCATCACGCCAGAAACTGGCCTGGATATGGATCAACTGATCTCTAACATTCAGGACGGCATCAAGAAAGGCAAGAAACACGCGATTATCGCGCTGACAGAGCTGATGATGGACGCGAACCAGCTGGCAAAAGAGATTGAAAAGGCAACGGGTCGTGAGACTCGCGCAACGATTCTTGGCCACATTCAGCGTGGTGGTAAACCAACGGCGTTTGACCGCGTTCTGGCTTCTCGCATGGGTAACTACGCGGTTCACCTGTTGCTGGAAGGTCACGGCGGCCGTTGTGTTGGTATTCAGAAAGAACAACTGGTTCACCACGACATCATCGATGCGATTGAAAACATGAAGCGTCCAGTACGCAAAGATCTGTTCCAGGTGGCTGAAGAGCTGTTCTAAGCACAGCTAACCTGAACTCAGTTCGTAAAAAAGACCGCCAAGGCGGTCTTTTTTGTTTTTGGTTGTTAGAGAATAATTTCGCGCACTTCCGGATCTTTACGCTCCAGGTAGTGAATCGATTTGATGCGGCGAATAGTGCGGCAGCGACCGCGGATCAGCAGGGTTTCAGTAGTGGCAATGTTGCCTTGGCGGGTAATGCCTTCCAGCAGATCGCCTTTGGTGATGCCAGTCGCGGCGAAGATGACATTATCGCTGCGCGCCATGTCTTCCAGTTTCAGAACGACTTCGGCTTTAACGCCCATCTGCTCACAACGCTCGAGCTCACGAGCCCCCCAGATGCGGTTATCTTCGGTCTCGCCTTTGACTTTATGGCGCGGCAGCAGGCGACCATTCATGTCGCCGTCCAGCGCGCGAATCACGGCCGCAGAGACAACCCCTTCCGGCGCGCCGCCCACACAGTACATCACATCGACTTCACTGTCTGGCATACAGGTCAGGATAGAAGCCGCCACATCACCATCCGGCACCGCAAACACGCGTACGCCAAGTTTTTGCATCTGGGCAATCTCGTTATCATGTCGCGGTTTGGCCAGCGTAATCACAGTCAGGTTACTCAGCGGTTTACCCAGCGCCGCAGCGATGTTTTCCAGGTTTTCCTGCAAAGGTTTGTGCAGGTCGATGCAACCTTTCGCACCCGGACCCACTACCAGTTTTTCCATGTACATGTCCGGCGCTTTGAGGAAGCTGCCTTTTTCGCCCGCCGCCAGTACGGCCAGCGCGTTGGACTGGCCCATAGCCGTCATGCGTGTGCCTTCAATCGGGTCCACCGCGATATCGACTTCATCGCCACCGATGCCCACTTGTTCACCGATGTACAGCATTGGCGCTTCGTCAATCTCGCCTTCGCCGATGACGATCTCACCCTTGATTTCGGTTTTATTTAATAAGGTGCGCATCACTTCAACTGCAGCGCCGTCTGCGGCATTTTTATCGCCGCGGCCAAGCCATTTATATCCTGCCAATGCAGCGCCTTCCGTGACGCGTGAAAATGCCATTGCCAAATCGCGTTTCATGCTTACTCCAAACCAAGGATCAGTAATAGGGACAATTTGCGGCGGATCTTAGCATATTCGAAAGGAAACGTTTGCTTTTTGACACCCACGAGACTTGCACTCGATCAAAACTCGCTACGATAGCCTCTGTTTTCAGGCATAGTTTCCCCCTTTACGCATGCAAAGTAAGCGTCAGGTCAATTTGCGCCGTTTTTTTAACCGAATAGCGCAAAATATCGAATATAGTGAGTGTTTCTCTGCGCTTGGCTGAGTAGAATGGGGAAATTAAGTGAAGTGAGTTCACCGCAACCGAATCAAAAAAGGGTAAGTACCATGTCTTTTGAAGTACTAGAACAACTAGAAGCAAAAATCCAAACCGCGGTTGATACAATCGCGTTGCTGCAAATGGAAGTTGAAGAGCTAAAAGAAGAAAAAGTGAAGCTGACTGAAGAAGCAAACGAGCTGAAAGCCAGCCGTGAAGCTCTGGAGCAGCGCGCGCAGCAAATTCAACAAGAACACACGGCATGGCAAGAGCGTATTCGCAATCTGCTGGGTAAAATGGACGACGTGGAATAATCCACCGATTGCCACGATATCGAATCTATAAAAAAACGCCGACGGTTGTCGGCGTTTTTTTGTTTCTCACATTCGCTTACAGGCTTGGACGAACGCCCAGCGTGTGGCATAGCGCGTAAGTCATTTCGGCACGGTTAAGTGTGTAGAAGTGGAAATCTTTTACACCTTCACGCGACAGGATGCGCACCATATCAATCGCCTGGCTGGCCCCCACGAGCTGACGGGTCACCGGATCGTCGTCAAGCCCATCAAATTGTTTCGCCATCCAGCTCGGCACCTTAACGTTGTTCTGCGCAGCAAAACGCGATGCCTGCTTAAAGTTCGAGACTGGCAGAATGCCCGGTACGATTTCAACATCGATGCCGGCGGTCACACAGCGGTCACGAAAACGTAGGTAGCTTTCCACATCAAAGAAAAACTGCGTAATGGCGCGGTTTGCGCCTGCCTCGACTTTACGTTTCAGATTGAGCAGATCGGCTTGCGCGCTTTTCGCTTCCGGATGAACTTCCGGGAAGGCTGCCACTGAGATATCGAAGTCATGACGTGATTTCAGCAAAGTCACCAAGTCCGATGCGTACATGTCAGGTTTGCCGCCACCCGGAGGAATGTCACCGCGCAGTGCGACGATGTTCTGAATACCGTTGTTCCAGTAATCGTCAGCAATCTGAATCAGTTCTTCGCGGCTGGCATCGATACAGGTCAGGTGCGGCGCTGCAATTAGGCCAGTCTGATCTTTAATGGCTTTGATGATCGAGTGGGTACGGTCACGTTCGCCGGAGTTGGCACCGTAAGTGACCGAAACAAATTTCGGTTTCAGCGTTTTCAGGCGGTGAACAGAGTTCCACAAGGTTTCTTCCATTTGTGGCGTGCTCGGCGGGAAAAATTCAAACGATACATTGATGTCTGAAAGATCAGCAATATTCTGGTTTAAAGCGTCAATATGACTGGCGTGCGTGTAACCCATTTTTCCTCTCCCTGTGGCAACGTGCCACAACGCGAACACTTCTTAAAAATTGACGTTTAGACGTCTATATGGCTACAGAATGTCTTGAATGCATTTTAATGTCAACCTTGCCAATATGAATATTTTTCATGTTGATCGTGAGGTTAATTCAACAACGTTCTCAGCACGTTAGTCGCATTTTCTGCCTGTAACCTTCAAGTTCGACGAATGTGCTGATATAGAAATTAATAGTAGAATAAACAACAAAAAGCTCGCCAATTTGGCGAGCTTTATCATGCTTACAACAGGCCTGCGAGCAGGTTGAGATCCGACTGAATCGCGCCTGCCGTGACTTCACGTCCGGCTCCCGGGCCGCGAATCACCAGCGGATTATCGCGGTACCATTTGCTCTCGATGGCAAAGATGTTGTCACACGGCAGCAGATTCGCCAGCGCGTGTTCTTTATCGAGTGCTTCCACGCCAACGGTGGCTTTGCCATTTTTTTCGAGGCGCGCCACATAACGCAGCACTTTGTCCTGACGCTGTGCTTTCGCCAGGCGTTCGGCCAGGCGCTCATTGAGCAACTGGCTTTTATCGAGGAAATCATCCAGTGACAGATCGCGCAACTCTTCCGGCACCAGGGATTCAACACGTACGTTTTGGGGTTCGATTTCCAGCCCCGATTCACGCGCCAGAATCACCAGCTTACGCATTACGTCAGAGCCATCGAGATCGCAGCGTGGGTCCGGTTCGGTCAGGCCTTGTTGCCAGGCGAGATCGACCAGTTCACTGAACGGCACCTGGCCATCGTATTGCTGGAACAGCCACGACAGCGTGCCAGAGAATATACCCGACAGCGCGGTAATTTCATCGCCGCTTTCACGCAGATCGCGCACGGTGTGATTGATGGGTAAGCCGGCACCAACGGTCGCGTTGTACAACCAATGGCGACTGATTTTGGCAAACGCGTCCTTCACTTGCTGGTAGTAATCACCCGCGGCCGATCCCGCCACTTTGTTGGCCGAAATCAGATGCATGCCGTGCTCGGCGATATCGAGATAACGGCTCGCCAGTTCCTGACTCGCGGTAACATCCAGCACCACCACTTCGTCAAAGCCCTGAATATTCCCCAGTTGCGTCAACCAAGTTTGTCCATCGTTTGGTACGGCTTCGTCGTTGTAGTGAGCAAACACTTTTGCTGCGTCGATACCTTGTGGTTTGAAGCAGTAAGTCTGGCTGTCAATCACCGCCACCAGTTCGAAATTCATGCCATGACGCTTTTCCAGCTCTTCTTTCTGCTCAGCAAACAGCTTCAGCCAGCTGGAGCCGATGTTGCCTTTCCCGCACAGAGCCAGCGCGACCCGTTTTTGTGCCTGGAACAGTTGCGTATGCAGGCCGGTGACCAGTGGTTCGACAGCGGTCTGGCGCAGCACGGCGACCAGGCTCAGACCGGATTCCGCTTCGCACACAAACTCAACCGGCGCGGTTTTGAGCTGTTGGAAGAATCCATAGCTGTGCTGCGCGTTTTTGGTGACACCTGCACCGACCGCGCCCACCATGGAATAACCTTCTTTGAGTTTGATTTCCGCCTCAATACCTAAATCTTGCAGGAAGGCCAGCGAACCGGAGGCAATTTCTGCGGTGTAGGCCAGACGCAGGTATTGTTGGTCGGCCTGAACTTCATACGCCAGCGGTTCCAGTTGCGCCCGTTGGAGTTTTTCCAGCACGTCTTGCTGAGCGCGCTGGAAGTTGTGACCATGCACAAACGCCAGTTCAATCAGCAGAACTTCTTCCAGCGACGTGATGATTTTTGCGCCGCGGCCCGAAGCCAGCACGCGCTCGATGCGGGTGGAGCCGGATTCTGGCTGATAGCTGCAACGCAGGCTGAGATCCATCGCGCTTTGTGCCACAGGCTGTAAAGTACGGCTGTGCAGTACCGGTGCGGCCAGGCGAGCCAGTTCGTTGGCTTCATCCAAACGCAGCAGTGGCAGCAGGCAGGCATCGGTGACCAGACGCGGGTCGGCGCTGTACACGCCTGCGACATCACTCCAGATGGTGACGCGATCCACTTCGGCCAGCGCGCCAATTACGGTCGCGGAATAGTCAGAACCGTTACGGCCGAGCAACACGGTTTCGCCTGCTTCGTTCTGCGCCATAAAACCGGTGATGATGACGCGATGATGGGCATGTTGTGCCAGTACTTCCTTGATCAGCGGATAAGAGCGCGCGCGATCGACTTCCGGTTGCGTGCCGCTCTCGGCGCGCAGGAAAGCGCGAGCGTCCTGAGCGACCGCTGGCAGTTTGAGCTGGTTGAGCAGCGCTGCCAACAGGCGTGATGACCACACTTCGCCGTGACCGAGCACCGCCGCTTGTTGCGCTTTGTTCAGCGGAGCGGCAAGCTCGCCCAGGGCGACAAATTCGTTGTTGAGTTGGGTGAGCAGCTGATCGGCAGTGTCGCCGTCCAGCAAACCTTCAATCAGTTCGCTTTGATATAGACGCAGGGATTGCAGCGCTTCGTGCGCAATACGGCCGTCTTTATTCAGAGCATCGAGAAAGGCAATCAGGCGGTTGGTTGTTTTACCCGCCGCGGAGACCACCACGAGATCGTCGGCCTGTGAATATTCCTGCAGAATATGGGCGACGCGTTGATAACATTCCGGGTCTGCGAGACTGCTACCACCAAATTTATGCAGCTGACGCGAAATTGTCATTAAAAGGCCTCCTTGGCTTTATTAAACGCCTGATCCAGATCGGCAATCAGGTCGGAAGCATCTTCCAGACCGACTGACAAACGCAGCAGTTGCTGTGAGACGCCCGCTTCCGCCAGAGCTTCTTCGCCCATCGCGCGGTGAGTCATTGAGGCGGGGTGACATACCAGACTCTCTACACCGCCGAGTGATTCTGCCAGCGAGAACAGTTCCAGTTCGCCGACGAAGTATTTCAGTTGCTCAAACGAACCGCCAAACTCAAAACTCAGCATTGAACCAAAACCGACCTGCTGTTTTTTCGCAATCTCGTGACCAGGATGGTTTGGCAGGCTAGGGTGATAAATCACTTTTACCAATGACTGGCTTTGCAGATAGTTAAGGATTTGCTGTGAGCTTTCTTCATGCACGCGCATACGTGCGCCGAGCGTGCGCAAGCCACGCAGCGTCATGTAGCTGTCAAACGGCGTACCCGTCGCGCCGATGCAATTACCCCACCATTTCAGCTCTTCGGCATGCTGGGCATCTTTACTGATGATCACGCCGCCAATCACGTCCGAGTGACCGTTCAGGTATTTGGTGGTGGAGTGCACCACAAAGTCAGCGCCGAGCGTCAGAGGCTTTTGGTACACGGGTGTCAAAAAGGTATTGTCGACCGCCACCAAGGCGCCGACCGCTTTGGCTTGCTGGCAGATTTTTTCGATGTCGACCACACGCACCAATGGGTTGGACGGGGTTTCCAATAGCACCAGTTTCGGGTTTTGGGCCATCGCCGCCGCCAGAGCCTGCTCGTCGGACTGATCGACAAACAGCACTTTGAAGTCGCCTTTCTTCGCGCGCGTGTTAAACAAACGGTAAGTGCCGCCATAACAGTCGTGCGGCGCAATGATTAAATCTTGTGGAGAAAGAAACGCGCTGACCCAAAGGTTGAGCGCCGAAGTGCCGCAGTTGGTGACCACCGCATCGGCACCACATTCGAGTTCAGACAGTGCTTGTTCCAGCAAACCACGGTTGGGGTTACCAGAGCGGGTGTAATCGTATTTTGGCACTTCACCAAACGCAGGAAAGCCATAGTTGGTCGAGAGATAAATGGGTGGAACAACAGCGTGGTATTGAGTGTCAGATTCAATACCCGTGCGGACCGCAACGGTCGCTGGCTTGCGATTGGTCATGAGCGTTTCCTTTCCTGATTGACGGTGTTTTGGCTTCCAAGTCGGCAGTGAACCTTAAGATTTCTGTTCACCCCGCTGAATAACATCACACTTTACTGACCAAAAAAGAAGACGTCAACACTTCTAGACGTCTATATGTCTTTGCTTATGGCAGTAAATCCCGCTAAAATTGGGGACTTTGAAAATATTCAACTCGAATCCAACAACGAAGGTGCGCAATGGCAGACTGGAATGGCGAATATATTAGCCCATACGCGGAGCATGGGAAAAAGAGCGAGCAGGTGAAAAAAATCACCGTATCGATTCCGCTTAAGGTGCTGAAAGTGCTGACGGATGAACGTACTCGCCGCCAAATCAATAACCTGCGTCATGCAACGAATAGTGAACTGTTGTGTGAAGCGTTTCTGCATGCCTACACAGGCCAGCCGCTGCCAACGGATGAAGATCTGCGTAAAGACCGCCCTGATGACATTCCGGCGGAAGTGAAAGAACTGATGACCGCGATGGGCATTGAGTTCGAAGCGTACGACGACTGATCCCACGGACCGACACGCATTAAAAAACCCTGGCATTGGCCAGGTTTTTTTTGTCTTCACTTGAAGTGAGGAGCGCTTACGCTTCCATGTAGCCTTGTGGCATTTCGATGCGAGCAACGCCCGAATCCACGGCAGCCTGAGCCACCGCTTTTGCTACGCGTGGTAGCAGGCGAGGGTCCATAGGTTTTGGAATGATGTAGTCGTTGCCGTAAGACAATTTGTCGACGCCCGCGGCTTTTAGCACTTCTGCGGGCACTTCTTCTTTGGCTAGCTGACGAATCGCGTCGACCGCAGCCAGTTTCATCTCATCGTTGATTTCGCTGGCGCGGACATCCAGAGCACCACGGAAGATGAATGGGAAACACAGCACGTTGTTCACCTGGTTCGGGTAGTCGCTGCGGCCGGTACCCATAATCAGATCGCTGCGCACTTGGTAAGCCAGTTCTGGTTTGATTTCTGGATCTGGGTTGGAACACGCAAACACCACCGGTTTGTCGGCCATCAGCTTCAGTGCGTCGGCTGGCAACAGGTTCGGACCCGAAACGCCCAGGAACAGGTCAGCGCCGGCGATCACATCTTCCAGCGTACGTTTGTCGGTGTTGTTCGCGAACAGTTGTTTGTATTCGTTCAGGTCGTCACGACGGGTGTGAATCACACCTTTGCGATCCAGCATGTAGATCTTTTCGCGCATTGCGCCACATTTGATCAGCAGTTCCATACAAGCGACGGCAGCGGCGCCGGCACCCAGACAGACGATGATGCACTCTTCCAGCTTTTTACCTTGCAGCTCAATCGCGTTCAGCATGCCGGCAGCGGTGACGATCGCAGTACCGTGCTGGTCATCGTGGAACACGGGAACGTCACAACGTTCAATCAGGCGGCGTTCGATTTCAAAACAGTCCGGAGCTTTGATGTCTTCCAGGTTGATGCCACCAAAGGTGTCGGCAATGTTCGCGACGGTATCGACGAACTCGTCGATGGTGCGGTGTTTGACTTCAATGTCGATAGAATCCAGGCCCGCAAAACGTTTGAACAGCAGGGCTTTACCTTCCATGACCGGTTTGGATGCCATCGGGCCCAGGTTACCCAGACCGAGAATCGCCGTTCCGTTGGAGATAACTGCAACGGTATTTCCCTTTGCAGTGTACTTGTATACGTTGTCGACATTTTGTGCGATTTCACGCACCGGTTCCGCCACGCCCGGGCTGTAAGCCAGAGCAAGGTCAGCAGCAGAATCTGCTGGTTTCGTTAGAGAAACAGCGATTTTTCCTGGAATAGGTAGGGCATGGTAATCCAGTGCGCGTTGGCGGAAAGTTTCTTCCGGAGTCAGTTGTTGGCGATTGTCATCGGACATAGGGGGAGGTTCTCTTATTGTTTTGGAAAAGGAGAATTATTCTAATTGATGTCTGTCAAGCTGCCTAGGCAGGATTGCGAGTCAATCGTACAAAACTTGACTGATTTAATCTGATAAGACCAGCTGTTTTGTGATCGCCGTGAGGAGAAATTGCAGGCATGAAAAAAGGACGCCGGAGCGTCCTTTTCTGAATCTTCGCGTGAAGCAGTAATTACTTCTTGCTTGATAGTGCGCCGAAACGCTTGTTGAAGCGATCAACACGGCCGCCAGTGTCAACAACACGTTGTTTACCAGTGTAGAATGGGTGGCACTTGTCACATACGTCCAGGTGCAGAGAGTCTTTACCTAGAGTAGAGTTGAAAACGAAAGAGTTGCCGCAAGAGCAAGTCGCGTTTACTGCTTTGTATTCTGGGTGGATACCAGCTTTCATGGGATAACCTCAATTTAGGCCGTGTCGCTATCCGAATCAACGTCGGACACCACACGTAATGTTAATGATACTGTTCGATACTCAGCCTTGTTGACCAAGCATCTTCAAGGCGCGATATATTAATGAATCCACCGCTTCGGATCAACCGCTTTCGGCGTTATTTTCGCCACTATTGTGGGTCGAATTTCCCATCCGCATCCAGTAGACTGTGATTTCTCACCATTTTTGACTGCTGACGGACTGTTATGCGCCCAACTATTGCCCGTGTTGCCTTGCCGGTGCCACTGGATAAGCAATTTGATTACCTGATTCCCAGCCATCTGTTTCCGATCATCGGCGGACGGGTGTCAGTGCCGTTTGGCCGCCAGACGCTGGTCGGCATCGTCACGGCACTGGTGCAGGAATCGGAATTTCCGCGTGAGCAGTTAAAAGCGATCAAAGCGGTGCTGGATTCGCAGCCCGTGTGGCCGGAGACCCTGTACCGCCTGCTGCACTGGTGTAGCCAGTTTTATCAGTATCCACTCGGCGACACGCTGGCCAATGCGATGCCGGGTGCGCTGCGCAAAGGCAAACCAGCCGATTTTGCCAGCAGTAAAGAGTGGCAGATTACCGAACGTGGCCGTGATCAACTGATGCAGGGTTTTGGCCGGGCGATTAAACAGGCTCAGGTGATGCATTTGGTGCAATCGGGTCCGGTGGCGCATCAGATCATGCTGGATGAAGAAGTGTCCAGTGCCACATTGAATACCTTGCAAGACAAAGGCTGGATTGAAGTCACTGAAAAGCAGCCGCAGTTTCGCCCGTGGCCGAAGGAGATTGAAGCTCAGGTGGATAAACCTAGGCTCAATCAGGAGCAGGCGATTGCGATTGCATCGGTGAACAGTCAGCGTGGTTTTGGTTGTTATCTGCTGCAAGGCGTCACGGGGTCGGGTAAAACGGAGGTTTACCTCAATCTCATCAAGCCAGTGCTGGAGGCTGGGCGGCAAGCGTTGGTGCTGGTGCCGGAAATCGGCCTCACGCCACAGACCATCAACCGTTTTCGCAAGCGTTTTGATGTGCTGGTCGAAGTGATTCACTCGGGGCTGAATGAAACGGAACGCCTCAATGCCTGGCTGGCGGCGCGCGATAAAATTGCGGGCATTGTGATTGGCACGCGCTCGGCGCTGCTGACACCGTTTGCCGATCTCGGCATCATTATTGTCGATGAAGAGCACGACGCCTCTTATAAACAACAAGACAGCCTGCGTTATCACGCGCGGGATGTCGCCGTCATGCGCGCTAATCTTGAGCAGGTGCCGATTGTGCTGGGTTCGGCCACGCCGGCTCTGGAAACGCTGCACAATGCGCTGACCGGGAAATATCATCATCTGCAACTGACGCAGCGCGCCGGAGCGGCACTGCCGACCACTAACCGGGTGTTAGACGTCAAAGGCTTATATCTTGAAAGTGGCCTGTCGGCACCGCTGATCGCCGAAATGCGCCGCCACTTGTCGCAAGGCAATCAGGTGTTGCTGTTCCTCAACCGTCGCGGTTTTTCGCCCGCACTGATGTGCCACGAATGTGGCTGGATTGCCGACTGCCAGCGCTGCGATGCCTACTATACCTATCATCAGTACAGCAATGAAATCCGCTGCCACCATTGTGGCTCGCAGCGCCCGGTGATTCACCAATGTCAGGGCTGCGGCTCGACGCATCTGGTGACCGTCGGTGTCGGCACCGAGCAACTGGAAGCGCAGCTCGGTGAGCTGTTTCCGGAATACAAAGCGATTCGTATCGATCGCGACAGCACGCGCCGCAAAGGCAGTCTCGAATCGGCACTCAGCGCGATTCGCCGCGGCGAATATCAGATTCTGATCGGCACGCAGATGTTGGCCAAAGGTCACCACTTCCCCGATGTGACGCTGGTAGCGCTACTGGATGTCGATGGTTCGCTGTACAGCAGCGATTTTCGTGCCTCTGAGCGTCTGGCGCAGCTGTTTATTCAGGTCGCCGGCCGCGCGGGCCGAGCGAGTAAACCCGGTGAAGTGGTATTGCAGACGCATCATCCCGAGCACAGTTTGCTGCAAGCTTTGCTGAATAACGACTACAACCATTTTGCCGAGCAGGCGTTGGCTGAGCGCAAACTGGCGCAATTGCCGCCGTACACTTATCTGACCTTGTTCCGCGCCGAAGGCAACCAGTCGCCAATGGTGGAAGACTTCCTGCGCCAGGTGAGACACACCTTAGAAGCGCATCCGCTGAGTGAACAGGGCTGCATGGTGCTCGGCCCAACTCCTGCACCTCTGGCAAAACGTGCGGGCAAATTCCGCTGGCAATTATTGCTGCAGGCGCCGAGCCGTTCAGTGATGCAAAAGCTGCTCGCCAGTGCCAAACCTGCGATTCAGTTGCTACCACTGGCGGGGAAAGTTCGCTGGTCATTGGACATCGAACCGCAGGATCTGAGCTGATTTTGCTTATTGTTGCTTTTGTCAGAAAAGTAAAATCCTTCTTATCGTGATTAAAATCACGCTTGTGATGCAAAATTTGTTAATCAGACCGTAACTTTCTATGCGGAAACGAATAGACTATTCGCAACATTTTGTCAGTGAAACGTTTTCGCTGCATAAAATCGAGCTTAAGTTCGTCCAAAGCGGTATCAGACGTTGGGTAAAAGGAGTGCCGAACTTCTGAATGTAATTGGACAACTCGCAATCCTATAATCATAAAAAAGTGCAATTGCACGATGAGAACCGAGAAAGAGGGTAATTACACATGGCGACAATGAAGGATGTTGCCCAGCTTGCAGGCGTTTCGACGGCGACGGTCTCGCGCGCTCTGATGAATCCCGAAAAAGTTTCAGCCTCAACCCGTAAGCGGGTTGAGGAGGCAGTTTTAGAAGCTGGCTATTCACCGAATTCTTTGGCCCGAAATCTGCGCCGCAATGAGTCAAAAACCATTGTCGCGATAGTGCCGGATATCTGTGACCCTTATTACACAGAGATCATTCGTGGTATCGAAGATGCTGCAATGGAACACGGTTATCTGGTGCTGCTGGGCGACAGCGGACAGCAGAAAAAACGTGAAAGCTCATTTGTGAACCTGGTGTTTACCAAACAAGCGGACGGCATGTTACTGCTGGGGACTGACTTGCCGTTTGATGTGAGCAAACCCGAGCAGAAAAACCTGCCACCGATGGTGATGGCGTGTGAGTTTGCGCCGGAGCTTGAGCTACCTACGGTACACATTGATAACCTGACATCGGCGTTTGAAGCCGTGAACTATCTGACTCAGATGGGGCACAAACGTGTGGCACAAATCGCCGGACCGGAAGCCGCGGTGCTGTGTCAGTTCCGTCAGCAAGGTTATCAGCAGGCGCTGCGTCGTGCGGGTATCACTCGCAATCCGACCTACAGTATGAGTGGTGACTTTACTTTTGAGTCCGGAGCCAAAGCGGTGCGTCAATTATTGGCCCTGCCTGAGCCACCAACGGCTATCTTCTGTCACAACGATACCATGGCGATTGGCGCGATTCAGGAAGCGAAACGTCTGGGACTGCGCGTACCGCAGGATCTCTCTGTGGTGGGCTTTGATGACATTCAATTCGCCCAGTACTGCGATCCACCGCTGACGACCATCTCTCAGCCTCGCTACGAGATTGGCCGTCAGGCGATGCTGATGATGCTGGAATTGCTGCGTGGTCATGACGTACGTGCCGACTCACGTTTGCTGGAAACTCAGCTGGTGGTGCGTGAGAGTGCAGCGCCGCCTCGTTCGATGTAAGCAGCTTCAAACCTGACATTTCCTTGAAATAAGCGGCGTATTTTGATGCGCCGCTTCCATTTCCGCTCTGTTATCTGCCGCGAAACTGCTTTAACATGTGGGCAAAATTGTCAACTTTTGAATTTGTCTGTGGCTAATAAAGATTATGTAAGGCGCGGTCGTAGTCCGAAAAAGCCGACCCCAAAAAAAGCAGCTCCTCGACGTAGAAAACCTTGGCGTAGTGGCCTGTTGGCGACGCTATTGGTTGCCGGTTTTGGCTATGGGCTGTATCTGCTCAATCAGGATCCTGAGCCGCCGAAACCCACCCCGGTCGTGGTGGATACCAAGCCGAAGTCCGTCAGCAAACCTAAAGCAACCAATGAATTGCCACCGCCTCCGACGGAGAAGTGGGATTATGTTGAATCACTGCCGAGTCGTGAGATTGAGGTCAAAGCCAAAGAGCTGCAGGTCTCCGATATTCCTTACGTGATGCAGTGCGGCGCGTACAAAAATATGCAGCAGGCGGAAGCGCGTAAACTGGATATCGCCTTCCAGGGGTTGAGTAGCAAAATCCGCAAGAAAGAAGACAGCAGCTGGTATCGCGTGGTCCTCGGTCCGTACAAATTCAAACGCGATGCGGAGCGTGATAAACACAAACTGCAACGCGCTAAAATTGAACCTTGCGCGATTTGGAAAGAGCAGCAGTAATCTCGTGAACAACAGAAACGCCCGGACTTTGTGCCGGGCGTTTTTACTTTGTGCTGACGATTCAATCCTTGAATTTTGATTTTCCAGCCTCATATATCCACTATCTTGATAGTGAAAACCACAAAGGGGTTCATCGTGACTACCATCGTATCTGTACGTCGTAATAACAAAGTTGTCATCGCAGGTGACGGACAAGTCTCGCTTGGCAATACCGTAATGAAAGGCAATGCGCGTAAAGTTCGTCGTCTGTACAACAACAAAGTATTGGCCGGATTCGCGGGTGGTACGGCGGACGCATTCACGCTGTTCGAACGCTTTGAAAGCAAACTGCAAATGCATCAGGGGCACCTGACAAAAGCCGCGGTAGAGCTGGCCAAAGATTGGCGCAGCGACCGCGCACTGCGTCGCCTTGAAGCCATTTTGGCGGTAGCCGATGAAACGGCATCGCTGATCATCACGGGTAATGGTGATGTGCTGCAGCCAGAACACGATCTGATTGCGATTGGTTCCGGCGGTAACTTTGCTCAAGCGGCAGCGATTGCCCTGTTGGAAAATACCGATTTAGACGCACGTGAAATCGCAGAAAAAGCGCTGACGATTGCCGGTGATATCTGCGTGTTCACTAACCATCATCACACCATCGAAGAACTGGAAATTCCTGAAGGCTTATTGCCTGCAGCGGCAGAATAATAATCGCGTGTGATTTGCCACCGAATTTGAAGGAAACCATTATGTCTGAAATGACTCCTCGTGAAATTGTCCATGAACTGAATCGTCACATCATCGGTCAGGACAAAGCAAAACGCGCGGTTGCAATTGCTCTGCGTAACCGCTGGCGCCGTATGCAGCTTGAAGAGAGCCTGCGTGTGGAAGTTACGCCAAAGAACATTCTGATGATCGGCCCAACGGGTGTGGGTAAAACCGAAATTGCTCGCCGTCTGGCGAAACTGGCCAATGCGCCGTTCATCAAAGTTGAAGCTACCAAGTTCACCGAAGTGGGCTATGTGGGCAAAGAGGTGGAAACCATCATTCGCGATTTGACCGACGTCGCGGTGAAGATGACCCATCAACAAGCAATGGAAAAAGTGAAATTCCGCGCTGAAGAGCAAGCGGAAGAACGCATTCTCGATGCTTTGCTGCCACCGGCACGTGATGCCTGGGGCCAAGCGGAGCAGAACGATGAATCCTCCAACACGCGTCAGGTATTTCGTAAGAAACTGCGTGAAGGTAAGCTGGATGACAAAGAGATCGAAGTGAACGTGGCAGTGCCGCAGATGGGCGTGGAAATCATGGCGCCTCCTGGTATGGAAGAAATGACCAACCAGTTGCAGGGCTTGTTCCAGAATCTGGGTGGTGACACCAAGAAAAAACGTAAACTGAAAATCAAAGATGCGTTCAAAGCGCTGACGGAAGAAGAAGCGGCGAAGCTGGTTAATCAGGAAGAGCTGAAAGAGCAGGCGATTTACAACGTTGAAAACAACGGCATCGTGTTTATCGATGAGATTGACAAGATCTGTAAGCGCGGTGAAGTGTCTGGCCCTGATGTCTCTCGTGAAGGCGTACAACGCGACTTGCTGCCCCTGATTGAAGGCAGCACAGTATCCACCAAGCACGGCATGGTTCGTACCGACCATATTCTGTTTATTGCGTCGGGTGCATTCCAGGTGGCGCGACCTTCGGACCTGATCCCAGAACTGCAAGGTCGTCTGCCAATCCGCGTTGAACTGGAAGCGCTATCAAGCGATGACTTCAAACGTATTCTGACTGAGCCAAAAGCTTCGCTGACCGAACAGTACATGGCACTGATGAAGACGGAAGACGTTGACATCTCCTTCACGGAAGATGGCATCAAACAGATTGCTGAAGCCGCATGGCAGGTGAATGAAACCACCGAAAATATTGGTGCCCGCCGCCTGCATACGGTAATGGAGCGTCTGATGGATGAAATCTCGTTTGACGCCACCGAGAAAGCCGGTGCAAGTCTGACGATTGATTCGGCTTATGTGCGCTCCAAACTCGGGGAACTGGTCGAAGACGAAGATCTCAGCCGCTTTATTCTGTAATTTCTGAGCCCACCTTGATCTGGTGGGCTTTTTCATATTACGCACTTGGGCGTATACTGAAGCCAATGTTGATCAATTGTTCGTTCTCATGAATAACTCATTACGTATCTGGTTTGATGCCGCACGTCCTAAGACGTTGCCTTTGGCACTGGTTTCCATTTTTACCGGCAGCGCACTGGCGTTTTCGTCCGGGCACTTTTCACTGCCGATTGCGTTGCTGGCCCTGCTGACCGCCACCTTATTACAAATTCTGTCCAATCTGGCCAATGATTACGGCGATGCAGTAAAAGGCACCGATAACGAAAAACGTCTCGGCCCCATGCGCGCCATTCAGTCGGGCGAAGTGTCGCTGGCCGACATGAAGCGGGCGATAGTCATCAATATCGCTCTGACGATTATCGCCGGGCTGGCGTTAGTGTTCTACGCGCTGGATAGTCTGGAAAGCATTCTGGCCTTCATTGGCTTAGGCGTGCTGGCGATGATGGCGGCGATTGCGTACACCGTAGGCAACAAACCCTACGGTTACGTGGGCCTTGGTGATTTGTCGGTGTTCCTGTTCTTTGGCCTGCTGGGCGTGTCTGGCACTTACTTCCTGCACACTGGCCACATCGAGTGGAGCCTGTTTCTGCCGTCGCTGGGTTGTGGTTTGATGGCGGTGGCGGTGCTCAACGTCAACAACATGCGCGATATTGAAAACGACGCCGAGTGCGGCAAACGTACCGTGCCTGTACGTTTGGGGCAGCAGCGCGCGAAAACCTACCATTTTCTGCTGCTGACAGGCGCTGTGCTGGCGTTTGCCAGTTACCTGCTGATGCAGGGCAAGCCGCTGTGGATCAGCCTGCCGTTTCTGCTGAGCCTCATTATGGTGACCAAGCATGGCCGCGCAGTGTGGGTCTCTGAGAAACCAGCGCAGATTGCTCCGATGTTGCCAGTGATCGTCAAGTGTTCACTCGTCACTAACCTTTTGTTTGTTGGAGTGGTTATAGCTCAAACTCTGACGAGTTAATTTGCACTCTGTCATTGCATTGACTTACTGACCCGATATACTCGTTGAAAGACTGTTCGTAAAGAGACTAAGGCTATGGAATATAACACCTCTGCGTTATGTGATATCTATCTCGACCAAGTGGATGTGGTAGAACCCATGTTTAGCAATTTCGGTGGCTGTGCGTCATTTGCCGGCCAGGTCACGACCATCAAGTGTTTTGAAGATAACGGCCTCATTCGTGAGACGCTGGAGCAAGATGGCCTAGGGCGTGTACTGCTGATCGACGGTGGCGGTTCACTACGCCGTGCTCTGCTTGATGCTGAACTGGCGGCCATAGCCGAAGAGAACGAATGGGAAGGCATTGTCGTGTACGGCTGCGTGCGTGAAGTCGATGAGCTGGAAGACATGAGCATCGGCATTCAGGCGTTGGCATCGATTCCGGTTGGCGCTCCATCACAAGGTATCGGTGAAGTGGATATACCGGTTAACTTTGGTGGCGTTACGTTCCTGCCGGAAGATTATCTCTACGCCGACAATACCGGTATCATCCTGTCGCAGGAGCCGCTCAATACGGCTGACCTCGACAGCGAAGAAGATGAAGTGGAAGACGAACTTCCCTGAATCAGATTGAAAAAAGCCAGCATTGAGCTGGCTTTTTTGTTGCTATCACTTTGGTCTGAGTTAGTGTTGACCGGGCAGTGCCATGCCTTCGCGCAGATAGCGGCGGCGCAGTAATAACGCATACAGATAGCCCGACAACCCGCCGAGGACATTGCCGAGCGCAATCCCGATGAACAGCCCTTCAATGCCATACAGAGTCGACCCGAGCCATGCAGATGGCAGAGTGAACAGAAACAGGCGCATGAAGCTCCACTGGAAAGCTTTGAGCGGTAAATGAAGCGCGTTGAGCGCCGACACCAGCATCATCACCACACCCTGAAAACCATAACTGAACGGCACCACCAGCAGGTAATGCCACAGCAGATCGCGCACCGCTTGCTCCTGCGAAAACAGCGCGGCCAGCGGAATACTCAGCGGTACCATCATGATGAAAACCAACAACTGAAAAATCAGCGAGAAGCGCAGGCTTAAAAACAGGCCGGAAAAGCTGCGGGTCGGATTTTGTGCGCCGAAGTTCTGCGCCATAAACGGCGTCAGGGCGGAAGTCAGCGACATCAGCACCAGGATCAGAATCGATTCAATGCGCTGCGCCGCACCGTATGCGGCCACTGCGGCGGTACCGTGGCTGGAAAGCATCATCATCAGTAGTGCTCCGGAAATCGGACTCATCGCCGTAGACAGCGCTGCTGGCGTACCAATCTTGAGGATCTGCTGCCAGTCGTGGCGCAGAGAGGCAAAATGTGGCGGTGCCAGTAGACGATCGCGTTTGACTAATACGTAGAGTGAGCCAATCAATGCGCCCAGCCAGGAAAAGGCGCTGGCAATGGCAGCGCCCTGAATGCCGAGTTCTGGAAACGGGCCATAACCAAAAATCAGCAACGGATCGAGACAGCCGTTAATCGCTCCCGCCAGCATCATCATCTTAGCCGGAGTTTTGGTATCGCCAGTGGCACGAATCGCGCTGTTGCCCGCCATCGGAATAACCAGCAGCGGAATAGTGAGATACCAGACCTGCATGTACTGCTCAATCAGCGGAATCAGTTCGGCTTTGGCGCCGAGCAGCAAAAATAGCGGTTCGATGGTGAAAAAGCCCGCCGTACAGGCGATGGCGACCAAGGTGACCGCCAGCAGTAACCCGTGAGTAGAAAAGCGCGCGGCATTAGAGGTATCGCCCTGACCCAGCAGACGACCGATACTGGTCGACAGCCCCACGCCTATGCCCATGGTGATGCAGTTGACGCCGAAGGTCACCGGAAAGGTGTAACTGATGGCGGCCAGTGCATCGGTGCCCAATAGCGAGATGAAAAAGGTGTCGACCAAGTTAAACATCAAGATCGCGACCATGCCGAAAATCATCGGGATCGTCATCTGGCGCAGTACATTGGGAATAGGGGCGGAGAGCAGGCCGTGTTTGTCGTGCATATACCCTTCTTACATCACGCGGCAACGTGCGTCACTCAGGTAAGCAGGCAGCCAGTTACAGGGAAGAAGTCGCTAGGATACTCGATCTTGCCTGCGGGCACTAGCCGAGCCAAGTTCACGGAGCTTCAACAAAAAAAGGCCGGCGATGCCGACCTTTTTTCTTCAATAAGCGATTACGCTTTTGCTTTTGCTGCTGCTTTCGCGATCGCTGCAAAGCTTTTCGCATCCAGAGATGCGCCGCCAACCAGGGCACCGTCGATGTCTGGTTGTGAGAAGTAAGCTTCTGCGTTTTCTGGTTTAACAGAACCGCCGTATTGGATGATGACTTGTGCTGCAACGGCTTCGTCTTTTGCTGCGATCAGAGCGCGAATAGAGGCGTGGATGCGTTGTGCATCTTCAGCTGTTGCTGCTTTACCAGTACCGATTGCCCAGATTGGTTCGTAAGCGATGATTGCGCCGTTCAGAGCTTCAACGCCGTATGCGTCGATCACTGCGTTGATTTGACGTGCACATACTGCTTCCGTTTCGCCCGCTTCGTTTTGTGCTTCAGTTTCACCGATACAGAAAACTGGAGTCAGACCGTTTTCTTTCAGGAATGCGAATTTCTGCGCAACAAACTCGTCTGATTCGTTGTGGTAATCACGACGCTCAGAGTGACCGATGATGATGTGAGACGCACCGAAATCTTTCAGCATGGCTGGAGACATGTCGCCAGTGTACGCACCGCTGTTGTGCAGGTCAGTGTTCTGTGCACCCAGGATCATTTTGTTGCCGCCTTCTGCAATCAGACGCTCAGCCAGATCCAGGTACAGTGCTGGTGGAGCTACTGCCACGTCAACACCCGTTACACCTTCAAGTTCCGCATTCAGACCAGTCAGCAACTCAGTAACCATTGCTTTGCTGCCATTCAGTTTCCAGTTCCCCATCACTACAGGACGACGCATAGGAATATCTCCAATTTAAATGAATAAAAAAAACGTGATTGCGAAAGAATATAACAGATAAAACTACGCAGATCATGACTCCGGTCATGACTTTCTGGGATCTTGTTTGATGAGGCGCAAGGTCGGGAAGTGATCTGCTATACAGAATAGAGGCCATTCGCTCGGATTTTGTGCTGCGTCTTGTTATTACTGTCAGTTCAGTATGGGGAAAATAACAAACAAGGAAGTAGATATGCCTAATTTGGTGCTTGAGTATTCCAACTCTGTGGATGAGCGCGTCAATGTGCAGGGGCTGTTGGAAGATTTGCATCAGGTGGTGATGGAGTGCGGTTTGTTCGATATTCCATCCATCAAATCCCGTGCGTTGCGTTGCCACCACTGGTTGGTGGGGGATGAAGCGGACAGCGTGGATTTTATTCATATCAGTTTTGAGATGCTGGACGGGCGCACCTCCGAGCAAAAACGCGAGCTGTCACGCCAGTTGATGGACGTCTTGGTTGCACAAGCCAGTCATGTCCGCAGTCTGACGGTGAATATTCGTGACATGGACCGGGCATGTTTTCAGAAGGTCACGAATTGACAGCGAGTTGATTCCGTTTTAACAGGAAACACGTATGTCTTATCAAACACTGTTATTTTCATTTCAGGGACGCATCGGACGCCAGACTTACTGGATCTGGAATGTCTGCTATTACCTGGCCATTGTCAGCGTGATTGTACTGCTCAACCGCTGGTTGCCGGGACTCGCGCCGTATGTATTACCGCTGTTTATGCTGCTGATTCTGGTACCGGATTTGGCGGTGACTGCCAAGCGCTGGCATGACCGGGATAAGTCGAGCTGGTGGCTGCTGCTCAATGTACCGTTGGTAATAGGCCGAATGACAGTGCCAATGGGAGAGGCCAGTATGACGACCACGCCCAATTTACTCGATACCGGTATCTCACTCGCGGCTCTGTTGTGTGGTAGTTGGATACTGATTGAATGTGGTTTTCTGGCCGGAAGCGACGGCGATAACCGTTTTGGTAAAGCGCCGGAATAAGGCGATTCAAATGATGAAAAAAGGAGGCATTCGCCTCCTTTTTATTTAGCGCCACGAATCCGATTTCGGGCGGAAGGGAATCACATCCGCGCTCGGTTTCTCCTCGATGATCTCACCATCAAGTGCGTCGCGAAATTTGGCCATTTGCAGACTGAGTTCTCGCATCAGGGTGACGTTCGCGTGGTCTGGATTCTTGCATTGGCTCAGAATCAGGTCGATATGACTTTGCTGCGCCCACAATCGATTCTGCATGCCATCGGATGCGGAAAGGATCATCTCCTGGCACATATCGCGTTTAAAACGGCTGAATGCTTCAGGATCCTGCTGCGCCAGCTCTACCAGTTCATCAAAGGATGGCAGGGTCTGGTTCGCTACGTTTGATTGAGGGGGGGACATAGTTCACTTCTCTGCAAGGTCGTACGTTGATTAAATTATCAACACTTCAAGCATAAGTGAGGAAATGTCCTAAAGGTGGAACGAATATCGTTGTTCTCAAAAATGAGACAAGGTCAAGCGGCAGCGATAAGGTAGGTGCAGCGGCGCTGGCCTTCGATGATGTGTTCGCTACGCTCAATACGGTACTCTTCACCCAACAGACGCTGGAAGATGTTGAGTTCCGACTGGCACAGATTCGGGCAGCGTTTAGCGGCTTTACAAATCGGGCAGTGGTTTTCGATCAGCAGATAACCGTGCTCGGTTTGCTCCAGCTCAGCCATGTAGCCTTCCTGTTCACGCAGTTCAACCAGCGTTGCCAGCTTACTGTGCAGATCGGTGCACTCCGCCAGCACGTTCTGGTATTGCGCCAGAGTTTGCGCTTCGCGTTCGGCCGCCACTTTGGCCAAGCCCTCTTTGCCAAAGATATGCTCCACCGCTTCAATCACCTGAATGGTGAGTTCACCATGGCGGTCGGCAAACTGATCATGACCTTTACGTGTCAGAGACCAATGACGAGTCGGACGGCCAACTTTGACTTTCACATCGTGAAATGCCAGCACGCCGTCGTCTTCCAAAGCCTGCAGGTGCTGACGCGCACCCATGGTCGTCATACCCAGGTCATCGGCGAGCTGTTTGGCGGTCACGGCACCTTCACGTTTGATGGTGTGTAAAATCCGGTCGATCGTCTTCATCATATCCCTCTTTATTCTCTGACTATTATGGATATTCAGGTTAATAAAGCAAATTATTTACTATACGCGCTGGCGTAAAGCGGCAGAAACCTCATCAATTGGAAGACTTCGCCACGGATTCGTTAATTTCATCACACTTTTTTCGCGCTTACCCCTTGGGATATAGCGTTTGATACCCCACATAACATTCACAAGCTGGTCAATCAGCGTTTTATTAACCAAACGGAAAATTTAATCAGGAGAGACGACCGATGAATATTCGTCCATTACATGACCGAGTTATCGTTGAACGCCAAGAAGTTGAATCAAAATCTGCTGGTGGAATTGTTCTCACTGGTTCTGCGGCAGAAAAATCAACACGCGGTAAAGTACTTGCAGTCGGCAAAGGCCGCATTCTGGAAAACGGTACAGTTCTGCCTCTGGACGTGAAAGTTGGCGATTCTGTGATTTTTGCTGAAAGCTACGGCACGAAATCAGAGAAAATCGACGGTAAAGAAGTACTGATTCTGTCTGAAAACGACATCCTGGCAATCGTTGAGTAATTGCTCCCAAGCAAACTAACTAAAACCGAATTCTAGAGAGGAAATACAAAATGGCTGCTAAAGACGTAAAATTTGGTAATGACGCTCGAGTAAAAATGCTGGAAGGTGTAAACGTTCTGGCTGATGCAGTAAAAGTTACCTTGGGCCCTAAAGGCCGTAACGTAGTACTGGATAAATCTTTTGGTGCACCAACCATCACCAAAGATGGTGTATCTGTTGCGCGCGAAATTGAACTGGAAGACAAATTCCAGAACATGGGCGCACAAATGGTGAAAGAAGTGGCTTCTCAAGCCAACGACGCAGCGGGTGACGGTACGACAACTGCAACCGTACTGGCTCAGGCTATCGTTAACGAAGGTCTGAAAGCTGTTGCTGCCGGCATGAACCCAATGGACCTGAAGCGCGGTATCGATAAAGCCGTGATTGCAGCGGTTGAAGAGCTGAAAGCGCTGTCTGTGCCATGTGAAGACACCAAAGCGATCGCACAGGTAGGTACTATCTCTGCAAACTCGGATTTAAGCGTTGGCAACATCATCGCAGAAGCGATGGAAAAAGTGGGCCGCGACGGCGTTATCACTGTTGAAGAAGGTCAGGCTCTGCAAGACGAGCTGGACGTGGTAGAAGGTATGCAGTTTGACCGCGGTTACCTGTCTCCTTACTTCATCAACAACCAGGAAGCAGGCAGCGTGGATCTGGAAAGCCCGTTCATCCTGCTGGTTGACAAAAAAGTATCGAACATTCGCGAACTGCTGCCAGTACTGGAAGGCGTCGCGAAAGCCTCTCGTCCACTGCTGATCGTCGCAGAAGACGTGGAAGGTGAAGCGCTGGCAACGCTGGTTGTGAACAACATGCGTGGCATCGTGAAAGTTGCGGCAGTGAAAGCGCCTGGCTTTGGCGATCGTCGTAAAGCGATGCTGCAAGATATCGCGATTCTGACTGGCGGTACGGTGATTTCTGAAGAGATCGGTCTGGAACTGGAAAAAGCAGTGCTGGAAGATCTGGGCCAAGCGAAACGCGTGACCATCACCAAAGAAAACACCACGATTATTGACGGTGCAGGTGATGAAGTAGCGATCCAGGGCCGTGTTGCTCAGATTCGTCAACAAATCGAAGATGCAACTTCAGACTACGACAAAGAGAAACTACAAGAGCGCGTAGCGAAACTGGCTGGCGGTGTTGCAGTAATCAAAGTGGGCGCAGCGACTGAAGTTGAAATGAAAGAGAAGAAAGATCGCGTTGAAGACGCTCTGCACGCAACTCGCGCAGCAGTGGAAGAAGGCGTGGTTGCTGGCGGCGGTGTTGCACTGATTCGCGCAGCATCAAAACTGACTGAACTGACTGGCGACAACGAAGAGCAAAACGTGGGTATTCGCGTTGCTCTGCGTGCGATGGAAGCACCAATTCGTCAAATCGCGAAAAACGCAGGTGACGAAGATTCAGTGGTTGCTAACAACGTGAAAGCTGGCGAAGGTAACTACGGTTACAACGCGGCAACTGGCGTATACGGCGACATGATCGCAATGGGTATTCTGGATCCAACCAAAGTGACTCGTAGCGCGCTGCAATTCGCAGCGTCTGTGGCTGGCCTGATGATCACTACCGAAGCGATGGTGACTGATCTGCCGAAGAAAGATGGCCCATCAATGCCTGATATGGGCGGTATGGGTGGCATGGGCGGCATGATGTAGTGCGACGAGAGTCGCGTAGGTAGCTAGCCGAGCGGGC
>ERZ1673961.134-NODE-134-length-38082-cov-272.315513_pt1 | contig 38082 bp, 34 predicted proteins | sample MGYA00580189_ERZ1673961 | MGnify/ENA primary metagenome ERZ1673961 (study PRJEB41334, sample SAMN05608105) | rock metagenome | biome: terrestrial subsurface; feature: shale formation; material: shale | place: USA: Pennsylvania ... | reverse complement strand
TAATCGTTTTACTTAAAAATAGAAAAAAAGATACAACTAAATAGTTGTATCTTTACTCTTCAATTATCTCTTCATTATTAAGTTCAAAAAACTCACTTTCATTTAAAATTTCTTCATTGAAATACTCTATTTTTGTTTCAGCAGCTTCTAGATTTTTAAACTTAGCTATATGAAAAATCGCATCACCTTCTTGAACTAAAGGTATTTCTGATTTGCCAATAATTATTCCATCAAATATTGATTTTATTTCAAAAGAAGCATCACCAAATGGTTCATCTATAAAAGCAATAATTTCATCTTTTTTTACAATATCTCCTAAGGCTTTGATTGTTCTTAAAACTCCACTTTCACTTGCTCTTATCCATTGACTACTTCTTGTAATAACTGGTAATCTTTTAGATTTTCTTTTTGAAATAGGAAGCATATTTAACTCTCTTAGTACATTTACAATACCTTTTACACCTATTCTAATACATGTTTCATCAAATCTCAAAGCTTCCCCTGCTTCATACAATAAAATAGGGATACCCTCTTCTTGTGCCACTTGTCTTAAAGAACCATCTCTTAATTCTGAGTGCAAAACAACGGGTGCTTCAAAAGCTTTTGCAAGTTTATAAGTAAACTCATCTTTTGTATTTGTTCTAATTTGAGGCAGGTTTGATTTATGAATAGAAGCTGTATGCAAATCAATACCCAAATCGCATTTTGAAACAATCTCTTTAAAAAATATATTAGCCACCCTACTTGCAAGTGAACCTTTAACAGAACCTGGGAAGCTTCTATTTAAATCTCTTCTATCTGGCATATATCTTGATAAAGTCATAGTTCCATAAACATTTACAATAGGAACAAGAATAAGCGTACCTTTTAATCTTTTTAAAATATTTAATTTTCTTAATCTTCTAATTATTTCTATACCATTTAATTCATCACCATGTACAGCAGCACTTACAAAAACTACTGGACCATCTTTTTTACCCCTAATTACATGAATAGGAAGTTTTGTCGGAGTATTATAAAGCTTTGGAAGCTCTATATTTATTGTGATGTTTACCCCTTTAGGAATATTTTGTTCTCCTAAAGTTATAAAATCTTTATCCATTTTATTATGCTCCAATATTATCTTTTCTCAGTTTTCTTTTTCTCAATGTATCATTACTTGGTGTTACATTTTGAGCAATATAATCCATAATTTTACCTGCAATATCAAGCTTTGTAGAGCTTTCAATTCCTTCTAAACCAGGAGAAGAGTTTACTTCCATTACAAGAGGTCCTCTTTTTGAGGGAATCATATCAACTCCACAAACACCCAATCCCATAGCTTTTGCAGCTGCTAATGCTGTTGCTTTTTCTTTTCTTGTAAGTTTATGTGCCATTGCTGTTCCACCTTGATGTAAGTTTGATCTAAAATCACCCTCAGCACCTTGTCTTTTCATAGCTCCTACAACTTCACCACCTACTACTAAAACTCGAATATCAGATCCATTTGCTTCTTCAATAAACTCTTGAACAAGTAAATTTACATCCATCCCATAAAAAGCATCAAGTACTGATTTTGCGGCTTTTTCACTCTCAACTAATACAACACCTACACCTTGAGTTCCCTCAAGTATTTTCAAAACAAGAGGCGCACCACCACTTAGAGCTATTACATCTTTTGCACTTGATTCATTTGAAGCAAAAACTGTTTTTGGCATATCTATTGATTTTTTTGAAAGTATTTGTAAACTTCTTAATTTATCTCTACTTCTTTTAATAGCTAAACTTCCTGTAACTGTAAATACATCCATCATCTCAAAGTGCCTAACCATAGCAGTACCATAAAAAGTTCTACTTGCTCCAATTCTTGGAATAATAGCATCAGGTTTTGGTAACTCTTCACCAAAATAGCTAATTTTTAATTCACCTTTCATAATCTCAATACTGCACTTTAAGTAATCAATAACTCTAACTTCCCAACCTTTTTGTTTTCCAGCTTCTACAAGTCTTTTTGTTGAGTAAAGTTCTTCGTTTCTTGATAGTATGTATATTCTCATAAATCTTTTCCTTAGTAAATTCTATAGTGTAATTATAATGCATTTTTGGTATTTTTCATCAATATTTTATAAAATTTAAAATAAAAACTATAATTTATAAAAATAAAGTTTGTAAGTTTGTGAATATATTTAGTTTAAAGTAGAAATAACATAAAGATTTTATAGAATCTTTATGTTATTTTATAGCGTTTTTAAAAGTTTCAAGCTCATCTTTAATAGATGGAACTCTCATAAAATGCTCTCCAATTAAGAAAGCATCTGCTCCAATTGAGCTAAGTCTTTTTATAGTTTCTGTGTTACTTACTCCACTTTCTGCAACTATGATTTTTCCATTTGGTATCATTGGAATTAATTTATCACAAAGTTGCATATCCATTTCAAAAGTATCTAAATTTCTATGATTTATTCCTACTATATTAGCCCCACATTTCATAGCTTTTGTTAAATCTTCTTTATCATGAATTTCAACTAAAACCTCAAGTCCTACATATAAAGCATACTCATATAACTCTTTTAGCTCTTTTGTACTTAAAGCTTTTGCTATAAGCAAGATAAAATCAGCTCCATAAACTAAAGCTTCAACTATTTGGTATTTATCTACAATAAAATCTTTTCTTAAAAGTGGTGTTGGAACATATCTTCTTATTTGAGTTAAATACTCCAAATCACCTTTAAAATAGTGAGGTTCAGTCAAAACTGAGATTGCATTTGCACCATTTGCACTATACTCTTGTGCAATTGCAAGTGGATCAAAATCCTCTTTTATTATACCTTTACTAGGACTTGCTTTTTTAACTTCTGCTATAATTCTTACAGGTTCATCCTTTGTAGATGCAAGATACTTTTTTACATCTCTTGGGGCATAAGGATTTGAAGCTAAACTTCTTCCAAGCAAGTCAAGAGGAATTTCAATCTTTCTTCTTTGTAAATCCTCTTTTGTTTTTTCAATAATTTCATCTAAAATCACTTATTTACACTCCTTAATTTTATTCCAATGCATTTTAATTTCTGGCTCATCAAGTCCTATTGCATCTACTACTTTTTTCATTTGAATATATGCTTCTTTACATCTTTTTTCTTTATATAAACCCCAAGCATATGAGTCAATATATGCGACATTATTAGGAGCTTTTTTTAAGGCTTTTTCAACTAATAAAACACCTTTTTTTATATCAACTTCATAATCTATTAGTAAATAGCCTAAATAGTTTTGATAAATATGATTATCTAAAATCATTAATGCACTCTCAAACTTTTCAATAACCTCTTTTAATACTTTTCTTTTATCTTTTGCAACCTCAAATTTAAAAATAGCAATTTGTGCCAAAAGATCTATATTTCCCGTACTTTTATAAAGCTCTTTTAAAAGTTTGAGTGCATTTTTTTTGTCATCTTTTTTTTGATATAAAGTTAATAGTTTAAAATCATCTACTCTATTCTCTTCTAAAAATTTTATTGCTTCATCAATATTTTTTTGTTCTAAGTAAGCGATTAAATACTTATAAGTTCTATTCATAGAAAATAAATCACCTTTTGCTTTATTTTCAAAATATGACTTTTTAAGAACTGAAATAATTCCATCAATATTTTTTTGTTCTGAATAAAAAGAAAAAAGTTTTGTGCAAACTCCACCTTGGCAACCATAAAGCCTAATATGTGTTTCTAAATATGATATTGCTTTCTCTTTTTTATTTAAGTATGAGTATAAAACATCTACAAGATTTGTAAGTGTATCTCCACTAACATTTGAGATATAAGCACTTTCGAAATACTCTTCTGCTTGTTTATATTGTTCTTTTTCAAAATAAACATTTGCGATTAATTCATAATTATCAGAATTGTTAAATCTTTCAAGAAGCTGTAGTGATACCTTTAAAGCTTCATCTAATTCACCTAATTTCAATAAAGATATCGCATAAAATCTTAACACATCTTCATAATGAGCTGTATCTTCATCTAAATATTTATAACTATACTCTTTTACATCTTCAAATCTTGAAAGTTGCATACTTATAGTTAAAAATCTCAATAAATACTCATATCTATTTGTTTTATCAAATAGTTCAAAATATACTTGTCTTGCTTTGTAAAAATCTCTATTTTTTTCATATTCCAATGCAAAAAGTATATATTGATCTTCTGCTTCAAATAGTTTAATATCACTTCTTTGTAAGTTTTTATTTCCTACACAAGATACAAAAAACAGTGATAAGATTATTATTACAAGGGTTTTATAGCTGGGCACTCTTCATACACCTCTTTTTCATTATTTTTAAAATAGTCCCAAAAAGGGAAAGTTCTACATTGTGTTGGTCTTGCTTCATAAATAGAGCATTGTCTTTTTTTTAAGTCAAAGAAAACACATGCATAATTATTTTCTTCTAGTTTTATCTCTTTTAAACTATATTTATATGCTACTTTTTTTAAATACTTTAATCTTAATTCTTCTAAGCTTATATTTAAATATCTACTTAGGTTATCTATTTCTTCCTTAGTTATCCAAATATAACCACTTTCACCAATACAGCAATTACCTTGACAACTTGAACAAACATTTGCATCAAAACAATAATTATAACCATTTTCTTTTAAAATCATATCTCTACTTTTATACTATGTGTTGAACATTTTGTATAAACTTCTAAAGCCTCTTTTGAAAATTTTTCTTTTTCAAAAACAAAAATAGGAGATAAAGTCTTTGTTAAAGATTTTGAATCTTTTCTTGCATAAATTAAAACCAAAGTTGCATCTTTATCTTTTTTAGGGTGTACAAACTGAATACTTTCTAAATTAAATTTATATTTATTTAAAAGTAACAATATTTCATTTATTTGTTTTACATCATAACAAAAGAAAAATTTTCCTTTTGGCTTTAAAACTCTATTTGTTTTTGAAATAAACTCTTCCAAAGGCATTGAATCATTATACCTTGCAATTTTTAAACTTTCATTTTCACTTTTTATTACACTACTATGATAAAAAGGTGGATTTGAAACACAAATATCAAACTTTTTATCAAACTCTTGTTGTAAAAATGAACCTTTATACATATTAGCTTCTATTTTATTGCATTTGCTATTTATTTGACTTAAAAATTGAAACTTCTCTTGAATTTCAGACTGATTTAAACTAAGCTTGGGATTATCTCTTGCTACTAAAAGACCAAGTATCCCACTACCACTACCAATGTCCAAAATTTCACCATTAATATTTTTAAATTGATTTAAATTTCTCATTATAAAGTCATATAAAAAATGAGTGTCACTATTGTAACAATAACCATCTTTTGGCTGATAAAGAAGCAATATTTAACCTTTAAATTTTTTCGTATTATAGCAAATAAACCAAATAATAGATTTAAAGAACAAAAAGAGAATAAAAAAAGTAAATTTTTACTTAATCTTGAGTAAAACAATAGGCTAAAAATGGCTTTAGTAAAGTATATTTTAAGTATGTATTGTCTAAAGTTTAATTATTATTTATAATTGATTTAAGTTATTACGCTTTTATAAAATTTAGAAATAATTACAATTAATTATTACAAAAGAGGAAAATAATATGGAAACTATACAGGCGCCAGAAAATACACCTGTTTGGGTAGATGAAAGTAGATGTAAAGCATGTGATGTTTGTGTATCTGTTTGCCCTGCTGGAGTATTGGCAATGAGACTTGAGCCTGGCTCTACACTAGGCTCAATGGTTAGTGTTGAGAATAAAGATTCATGTATTGGATGTATGGACTGTGAACTGTCTTGTCCTGATTTTGCGATTTTTGTAGCAGATAAAAAAGAGTTTAAATTTGCAAAGTTAACAGATGAGGCAAAACAAAGAAGTATTGCAATAAAAAATAACAACTATAGAGTACTTAGCTAATACAAGGATTTATTAAATGGCAAGAGAAATAATATCAACAGGAAATAATTTAGCTGCAATGGCAGCAGTTGATGCAAAATGTGAATTTTTTGCAGGTTATCCAATTACTCCATCAAGTGAAGTAATGCATACAATTTCAGATTTATTACCTGCAAGTGGTGGAGCTGCTATTCAAATGGAAGATGAAATAGCAGGAGTATGTGCAGCACTTGGTGCAGCAATGAGTGGGAAAAGAGCCCTTACAGCAACAAGTGGTCCAGGAATTTCACTAAAAGCTGAAAATATTGGATTAGGTTATATTGCTGAAGTTCCACTTGTAATTATAAATGTTATGAGAGGAGGCCCATCAACTGGTCTTCCAACAAGAGTTCAACAAGGTGATATTCTTCAAGCAAAAGCACCAACTCATGGAGATTATAACTCTATTACACTTTGTGCTTCTACACTTGAAGAGTGCTATACACAAACAATTAAAGCTTTTGATTTAGCAGATAGATTTATGCAACCTGTATTTTTACTACTTGATGAAACTATTGGGCACATGAGTGGAAAAGCTGTAATTCCAGATTTAGAAGAAATACAAGCTTCTATTAAACCAAGAAGAGTTTATGAGGGTGATCCAAAGGATTATAAACCTTATGATGTGCCACATGATGAACCTGCTATTTTAAATCCTATGTTTAAAGGATATAAATATCATTTTACAGGATTGCATCATGGACCAACGGGTCATCCAACAGAAGATGGTGACACATGTCAAAAGCTAATAGATAGACTTTTTGATAAAGTTAATTTACATTTAGATGAAGTTAACCAATATGAAGAGTATATGCTTGATGATGCTCAAATTATGATTATAGCATATGGTTCAGTGGCACTTTCTGCAAAAGAAGCCATAAAAAGACTTAGAAAAGAAGGAATAAAAATCGGACTATTTAGACCAATTACCCTTTGGCCAAGTCCTGAAGAAAAGATACATGAGTATTGTCAAAAAATAGACAAAGTTTTAGTAACAGAGCTAAATAAAGGTCAATATTTTCAAGAAATACAAAGAGCAAGTCAAAGAAAAGATTTTGCAACTTTATTTAAAGCAAATGGAAGACCAATAGCTCCAATTGAAATAATCGAAAAAATCAAAGGAATGTAATATGGCTTTTAATTATGACAAATACCTAAGAGTTGATAAAATGCCAACACTTTGGTGCTGGGGTTGTGGTGATGGTGTTATTTTAAAAGCACTAATTAGAGCCATTGAAAAAGTTGGTTGGGATATGAATGATGTATGCGTTGTATCAGGAATTGGATGTTCTGGTAGATTTTCATCATATATAAACTGTAATACAGTTCATACAACTCATGGAAGAACTATTGCTTATGCAACAGGAATAAAACTTGCAAACCCTGATAAACATGTAATTTGTGTTACAGGTGATGGAGATGGATTAGCAATTGGTGGAAATCATACTATTCATGGGTGTAGAAGAAATATAGATTTAAATCACATAGTTGTAAATAATTTTATTTATGGACTTACAAATTCACAAACAAGCCCAACAACTCCACAAGGTATGTGGACAGTTACAGCCAAAAGAGGTAATATAGACCCTACTTTTAATGCATGTAACTTAGCAATTGGTGCAGGAGCTACTTTTGTAGCAAGAGAAACAATGCTAGATCCTAAAAAACTTGAAAGAGTTTTTGTAAAAGGTTTACAGCATAAAGGTTACTCATTTTTTGATATATTCTCTAATTGTCATATAAACTTAGGAAGAAAAAATAAAATGTGTACTGCAATGCAAAACTTAGAGTGGATTGATTCTATTTCTCTTGCAAAAACAAAGTTTGATAAATTAGAAGATGAAGATAAAGTAGGAAAATTTCCAACAGGTGTGTTAAAACAAGATACAGAAGCTTTAGAGTATTGTGACTCTTATGAAAAAGTAAAACTGGCACATCAAAACAATACAAAAGTTGAGCTTTAGGAGATAAAATGGCTAGAACATTAATGAGATTTACAGGAGTTGGTGGGCAAGGTGTTTTATTAGCAGGAGAAATTTTTGCTGCTGCTAAAATAGAAGCTGGTGGCTATGGACTAAAAACAGCTACATATACATCTCAAGTAAGAGGTGGACCAACAGTTGTTGATATTACCTTAGAAGATGAACCTATTTTATTTCCATATGCAAATGATGGTGAGATTGATTTTATGCTTTCAGTTGCACAAATCTCTTATGACCAATTTAAAGATGGAGTTAAACCTGGTGGAATTATAGTAATTGAACCAAATCTTGTAAAACCAACACAAGAAGATAGAAAAATATTCAAAATATATGAAATTCCAATTATTACAATTGCAAAAGAAGAAGTAGGCAATGTAATTACTCAATCAGTAATAGCTTTATCAATTGCAAACTACATGACAAACAATACAGTTGATAATGAAATTTTAAGAAAAACAATGCTTTCTAAAGTTCCAGCAAAAGTACATGATATAAACAATAAAGCTTTTGATTTAGGCTTAAAATACGCAGAAGAAGCAATGAAAAATAATTAATTTAGAAGCAAGTGCTTCTAAATTAATTTGATACTAGTTTTAAACCTATAATTGAAGAAATAAGTGTAAATAAAAAAAACAATCTCATCATACTAGCTGGTTCTTTATAAAATAAAATTCCTATTATAATAGTACCAAAAGCACCAATTCCTGTCCAAATTGCATAAGCTGTTCCTATTGGTATGTGCTGTACTGCTTTTGTTAAACTAATGAAACTTCCTACTGCAAATAGTATAAAAATCAAAGTTGGTATAAGTTTTGTAAAATTCTCTGTTAGTTTTAGCATTGAGGCAAAACCTACTTCTAAAACACCTGCTAAAATTAAATAAATCCATGCTGACATAGATTCTCCTTTAAATATTTATCTTTCTTGGAAAGATATTATATTTTTACTTAATTTTACCTTTCTAGGAAAGATAAATTTATTTATGTTATAATCTCTTTATGAATTTAAAATCCTTTGAAACCAATCTTGAAAATGTAAAAAAATTAACGCCAGAAGTTTATAAAGATAGTATGAATATTACTATTCCATTTTTTATCTTACATAGAAAAATATTTGAACATGGAGATGAGTTTTTAAAGAAAAACTTTTTATTAAATCAAAGTGAGCTTGATATACTATCAACACTTTATTATAAAGCTGAAAATAACTTTACTATGAGCCCTACAGATTTATATGATGTGATGTTTTTTTCTTCAGGTGGAATGACAAAAGTACTAAAAAAACTTGAACAAAAAAAGTATATTACAAGAGTTGATAATATATTAGATAAAAGAAGTAAACTTGTACAACTAACAAATCTAGGTAAAGATATAACAAAAAAATCTTTAAAACAAATAGTAGAACTTGAAGATAAATATTTTGCTAAATTAGACAAAGAAGAACAAAAGCTTTTAAATAAACTACTTTTAAAAGCTCTATCTTAAATCTTAATCAATATATTGATTATAATCTTCTATTTTCTTTTCTAATCTTGCTGATAAATAAAGGTTTGAATTTTTTAAACATGAAAGAATAAACTTAGCCTCTTTTAAATAAGCTTTTTTCTTTTCATTATCCCAATGCTCTGGTGGCTTTTGTAAGTTTGTTATTCTATCTGCAAGCTTTACTAATTGTACTTCATATGGCTGTTCTAAAATTCTATTTAAACTATCTTGCATTTGCTCTTTTTTAGGCAAATCAGAGTTTTTACTTAAAGCCTCTACACCCTCAGCTATATCTAAACCAAACTCATCAAAGATGTCATCGAAACTCAAAGATGTATCTTCAAGTACATCATGTAAAAGCGCACATGATATTGCTTTATTTGCTTTATCATCATCAAGTTTTGACTCTATACTTGCATGAATTACTTCCATTGCTACACTTGCAACGTGTGTTAAATATGGCAAACCATAAGGTGTTTTTTGATCTTTATGTGCTTTTGCTGCAAATCTTAAAGCTTTTAAATACTCTTCTTGAGAAAACATAATTATCTTCCTTTATTTATAATGTTATCAGATTTTGAAAAGTTTATTAACTCTTCTGTTGTCAAAATATCAATTGGTAAATTTTTTAAAGACTCTTGTAATATATATGTTGTACTTAAAGCATCACTATAAGCTCTATGTAAATTATCAATTTTTATATGTAAAAGTTCCTTTAAAAAATCTAAACCATACCTTTGCGCATCAATTGTTCTTCTTGCAAGTGCAATAGTACAAAGTTTTCTATTTTCCAATTGCCCTAAATGATATTTTTTTAAAGAATCTGATATAAAATTATAATCAAATTTTATATCATGAGCAACAAAAACATCATCTTCTAAAAAAAGTTTAAACTCTTTTAATACTTTTTCAACAACAGGTGCATTTTCCAACATTTTAGGTGTGATATTTGTAACTTCTTGAATATATCTTGGTATACTTTTTGCAAAAACCAAAGAATCAAAACTATCAATTATTTTTCCATTTTTATACTTAACAGCACCAAGCTCAATTATTTGCCCTTTACTTACATCAGAACCATTTGTTTCTATATCAACTATACAAAAAGTCTGCTCTTTAAAAGGTGTTTTATTTGTCTTTAAAAAGATATTTTCACCCTCAAGTTCTATTGGCAAACCATTTGATAATAGTAGTTCCATTTCTAGTTCTGCATTTTCATAAAAAGTATCTTTAAAACTATCTAATGTAGCTAAAAACTCATCTAATGGCATATCTTTTTTATTTAATTTTGCTATTAATTTATCGATATTTGAAACGTGAGTACTTTTTCTATTTCTATTTTTTCTATTTTTAGATCTCATGTGCTTTTTGTATAAACTCTTTCATTTTTTCTTTATCTTTTTTACCTTTTGATGATTCAACTCCACTACTAACATCAACAGCAAAAAAATTATAGTTTTTTAACTCTTTTAAATTTGAAGCTTTTAATCCACCTGCTAAAATAATTTTTGAACAATCTATTTTATCAAACCACTCTAAAGCGACCCTTTTACCAGCCCCTCCAAACTCTTCAACAAAAGCATCAATTAAATAATAAGATTCTTCTAAATTTTCTAAATCTTCTTTTGATTTTGCTCTTATTACTTCAATATATTTAACATTTAAGTTATCAAACTCAGTTTTATCTTCATCATCAATTATTTGAGCTACTTGCATTCCAGAAAGAAAACATATATCATTTATATGTTTTGAGGATTCATTTACAAAAAGACCTACCGTTTGTACAAAAGGAGGAAGTTTATCAACTATTTTTTTTGCTTCTAGTGCAGAGATATATCTAGGGCTTTTCTCATAAAAAACAAACCCAAGTGCATTTGCACCTGCTTTGATTGCTTCTAGGGCATCTTCTAAGTTTGTTATACCACAAATTTTTACTCTCATGTTTCTAAACTCTCATTGATTTTTTTGGATTATATCATTTTTTATTTAATTTAAACTATCTTACTAAATTTGTAAACTTTTTATAGCTTTTGAATAATCATCATTTCCAAACACATAACTTCCAGCAACAACTACATCTACACCAGCATTTTTAAGTTCATGGATATTTTTATCATTTACTCCTCCATCAACTTGAATAAGACAGTTTGGATTTCTTTTATTGATAAGTTGTTTTAACTTTTTTGTTTTTTCTATAACACTTGAAATAAACTTTTGTCCACCAAAACCTGGATTTACAGACATTAGTAAAACCATATCTAAATCTTCAAGCAAATACTCTATACTTTCAGGAGTAGAATGGGGATTTAAAACAATTGCAGGTTTTATACCATAACTTCTGATTTTTTGAATAAGTCTATGGGGATGCTTTTCACTTTCTATATGAAAAGATATATATTCTGGTTTTAATGGTGCAAATAAATCTACAAAAAATGTGTTATTTTCAACCATAAGATGAACATCAAGTGGCTTAGTAGCAACTTTTGCCACAGGATTAACTACAACAGGACCTATTGTCATATTTGGAACAAAATGTCCATCCATTACATCAACATGAATTAAATCACATCCACCATCACAAATAGCTTTTATCTCTTCATCTAATTTCCCAAAATCTGCTGATAATATAGAGGGTGCAACAAGCATAAATAATACCTTTAATAAAATTTTTTGGGAGATTATACCATTGTTTTTCTTGAAAAGCTATTTTAATCTTTTATAGCTTTTCAAACTTAGGATTCCACTCTAACCACTCATTTTTCACATCATCATACAAAATAAACTCTTGTAAATTTTGTGCTTTTTTCTCATATTTTGTAGGTGTTACAAGAGAGATTCCACCAAAGATTAAAGTTTCTAAAGTTTCAGTTGTAACTTTTACTCCAAACAGACTAATATCCATACCAAAAGCTGTTGCATTATAAAAAATAGAGTTTTCTCTAACTAGATGTTTAAACTTTTTGTTTATATAAAGTTGAAGTTTCACATGTGTTCCATCATTTGAAAGTTCAAACTTTTCAACAAGACCTATTTGAACTTGTCTATAATAAACAGGTGAATTAACCTTTAAAGAACTTTTTCTTTTTGCTTTTACAACAACTCTTAAACCATCATTATTAAAGTTTTGTTCTTTATAAATATCTTTTAAACTATCATAAAAACTAAAATTAAAATACCTATTTACACTTTTTGCTTTTTCATTTAAAGTCACAAAAGATACTCCACCTTTTATCAAAGTATTTAAAGAGCTTGTTTTTATATCTATTTTTTCCAATGAAAAATCAACATCAATTCCTCCAATTGAATAAAACTTAGTAGATTCATTTATATATTTTTCAAATTTATCAAATATAAAAACCTCAACATCTACACTATTACTTTTTTCATTATATTTTTTATCAATTATTTTTCCAGCTTCTACACCCTTATAATAAACACTACTTTTTTGAGATATTTTTGAAGCATCATCTATATTTATTGTAAATCTTTCACCTTTTTGTTGAAGATATTTATCTTTTAACATCTTGTCATAACTTTCAAATAAATAGAATCTATTTGAAAGTTTTTTAGCTTTTATATCACTAGTTTCAAAAGCAATAGATGAGTTGATAAAACCACTTAAAGGAGCTGTTTTAAAACTAACATCTTCTAGTGAAGCCTTAAACTCAACTGGTGATTGCATATAAAAATTTGTAGTTTCATTTACTAAATATTGATACTTTTTAAAAATCTCTATTTCAAGTCTTAATTCATCTGAATTTTTATGAAGTTTTTTACTTTTAACTCTTCCAACTTTTATATCTTTAAAATAAACAGGTGCATTTTTTGATACTTTTATTCCTTCATCACTTTTTAAAACAATAGTATAAACCTCTTTTGCCCTTGGCAATGAATGTAAGTTATAAATCTCTTTTTTATTTTGTTTTTTACTTGAAGTTTTAAAAACTTTTATATGATTTCCTTTTATCAAAGAAGAGATATTTTCTAGCTTTTCAAGGGAAATTTCTGGTGAGATTAACTCAAAATATGGATTATGTTCCAATAAAGAGGCAAACTGTTTTTTGAATTTTATAAATAAATAGCCTTTATTATCATTTAGCATATAGCTCATATCATCTACATAAGCCACTTCTATGCCATTATAATAGACTTTGCTAAACTCTTTTTGTAAACCATGCTCTTTTTTAGTCTCTAAAATCACATAATCTTTTAAGTATTCTATTTCTTCTTTATTATCATACAAATTAAACACTTTTGTTTTATCTTTTAAAGTAGGACTTAAACTATCTGAGTCAAAGGCTATTCCTCCTGCAACTAGTGAGGCTAATGTATCTATTTTAAATTTTATACCACTTAATGAAGCTTTTAATTCAACACCACTTATATTCCAAAAATTACTATCTTCTTTTACTAAATCCTTATAATCATTTTCTATAAATATTGTATAAAATATATCATTTTTAATAAGATTTTTCTTTACTATTTTACCTACAATAAAACTTTTGTATAAGACTGAAGCACCAACTTCTAAAGTTCCTTTTTCAGACTTCAATGTCAAAAATACTCCATTATCAAAATAGTTTATTGGTTTTTCACTAACAGCTTCAAAAACATACTGAGGTTTCAATTTTTTTATCTCTTCTATATTTTGAACCATTGGCATTGCTTCTATATATATTCCACTAAGAATTGTATTAAGTCCTGAGATTTCTGTAATTGTAGCTTTTGGTTCAACTTTCCAAAACTTAGCCCCTTTTGTAGCAACTAAAGGTAAGGCTTTTTTATGTACTTCTATTTTTACCAAAAATCTATTTATATTTTTTTCATCAACTTCAATACTTGAGATAATACCTATTTTTATGCCTTTATATTTCAAAGGTGTTTTTCCAGCTACAAAACCCTCTGCATTGTTAAAATAAACACTAATCTTTTCCCCTTGGTCATCAAAATGTTTATATAACATCCAAGATGAAATAAGCAAGGCAATAAAAGGCAAAAGCCAAATAATAAATACAAACTTACTACTTTTTTTAACACTATTGTGTTCTACTTCTTCAATCATATCAATCCTTATCCCATAATAATCTAGTATCAAAACTTTGTGTTGCTATCATAGTTGAGATTACAACAACAGTAAAAGCAATTGCTGCTAAACCTGCACTTATATTAGTAAGATTTCCAAACTGTACCATTACAATCATTAACGCTACTACAAAAATATCAAGCATTGACCATTTTCCTATAAATTTTATAATTCGATAATATTTTGTAGCATTTCTTGCAAGTGATATTTTATTGTATTTTGTAATATACAAAAGATATAAAAGTACAGCAAGTTTAAATATAGGAACTGCAATACTAGCTACAAAAATAACTATTGCAATAAAATATGATTTTGTTTGAAAAAAATATAAAATCCCATCAAAAATAGTACTTTTTTCCACTACACCCAAGGTTGTAACTTCCATCATTGGCAATAAATTTGCAGGAAAAAGAAATATGATAGCAACAAGGGTAAAGCTAAATGTTTTTAAATATGAGTACTCATCTCTTTGTTTTAATTTACTATTGCATTTAGGACATACTTTTTGTTTATTTTCTAAAACCTTCATACAATGTATACAAAGAACTAAACCTAAATCTTTATCATTTTTATATTTCATTCTTCATTCCAAATATCTTGTGGATTAAATAAAGACATTGTTAAAAACATCATAATTAAAAAGCCAAAGAAAAAATAAAATCCCAAGCCAATATGTAAAGTTGCCATTTTTTGAAGTTTGATAATAGCTACAACAATACTTATCATATAAACTTCAGCCATTTGCCACTCTAATAAGTGTTCATAAAACTTCAAAAATTTTGATACATACTTTGAATTTTTTCCAAATTTCAAAGGAGTTAAGATAGATAAAATAAGCAAAAGCATAAAAAAAGGCACTATAATACCAATAAATGTAATAAAAATAGAAATAGCCACATATCCACTTTTAAAAAAAATCAACAAAGTTTCAACTAATGTTGTTGTTTGTTTTAAATCTAAAACTTCTAGTGTAAGTATTGGTAAAAGTATGGCAGGGAAAAATAGTATAACAGAAGTAATTGCAAGTAATAGTACAGTTTGATAATCTTGACCAAACTTATAAATGAGTGCGTTACATCTTGGGCAATGAAACTGATGTTTATAATCAACTTGTGGTTTATTTAAAACCAAAGCACAATCTTTACAAACTACTATATTTTTTAACTTATTTTGCAATATTTATTTCCTTTTTCAACAAAACTATACTATTATAATATACAAATAATAATTAAGAATAAAAAAAAGGTTTATTTATGTATTTATCAAAAAGAATCACTGTGGTTATTTTTACTTTTATCTTAGCTATATTTATAACAGCATGCCAAGATAAAAAACAAAATCAAAATACTGAAGAAAAAGTAAAAACAGTAAAAGTTGATGTTCATACATTAAAAAAACAAACTTATCCTATTTGGGTTAATTTTTCAGGGAAAACACAAGCTTACAAAAATGTAGCTATTACATCAAGAGTCACAGGTGAACTTGAAAATAGATATTTTGAAGCAGGTGAATTTGTCAAAAAAGATCAACTGTTATTTAAAATAGATGACACAAAATACAAAAATATTGTAGAACAAAAACAAGCTACTTTAGAAAAAGACAAAGCAAGTTTAAACCTAGCAATAGCAAATGTAAAAAGATATACTCCCTTAGTAAAAAAAGGTCTTGCACCAAAAGAGAAGCTAGATCAATTAGTAGCAGAACAAAAACAGCTAAAAGCAGTAGTTGATGCAGATTTTGCAGCACTTAAACAAGCAAAACTTGATGTGGAATATACACTAATAAAAGCTACAATTGATGGAGTTATAGGAAAACCTTTAGTTGATATTGGAAATATGATAAATGCCTCTTCTACAGAATTAGCTAAAATAGTTCAATCAAACCCTTTATATGTAAACTTTAATCCAAGCACAGATGAAGTATCTCTTATAAAAAAGTATAAATCAGAAAATCAACCAAAAGTTGAAGTTATTCAATCACAAAATGAGTACAACACAGTAAAAACAACAGGACATGTTGATTTTATCGATAATGTGACAAGTGAAACAACAGGAACAGTTGCAATGAGAGCTATTATAAATAATGATGAAAACCTTTTACTTCCTGGAACTTTTGTTGAGATAAATCTATTTATTACTGATAAAATCCCAGTAATTGCAGTAAGCCCAAATAATATTGGTCAAAACCAATTAGGTTCATATGTACTAGTTGTAAATGAAAACAATAAAATAGAGACAAGACAACTTGAACTAAATTATAGTAATAAAGATTTAATAATCATCTCAAAAGGTTTAAAAGAAGGTGATAAGGTAATTGTAAGTGATATTACTAAACTTAGAAATGGTGTAACGGCTGAAACTACAGAAGTTGCAAACCCAATAAAACTATAGGATTTTTTATGTTTTCAATATTTTTTATAAACCGTCCTATTTTTGCAAAAGTTATTTCTATTTTTATAGTAATAGTTGGAGTTATTGCGCTTTATTTACTTCCTATTGCTCAATTTCCACAAATCACACCTCCTACTATTCAAGTAAGTGCTACATATACAGGAGGAAGTGCACAAGTTGTTGAAACATCTGTTACTACACCTATTGAAGAGCAGTTAAATGGTATTGAGGGTATGATTTATATGGATTCAACTTCCTCATCAGATGGAAAATCTACTATAAATTTATATTTTGAGTCAGGATATGATTTAGATGTTGCAGCTATTGATGTTCAAAATAGAGTATCTCTTGCAACACCTATTTTACCTGATAGTGTAAAACAAATTGGAGTAACAACAAAGAAAAAATCTACTTCAATGGTACAAATATTAACAGTTGAATCAACAAATCCACAACATGATGCTCTATTTTTATCAAACTTTGCAAGTATAAATATTGCAGAAGAGTTAAAAAGAATTGATGGAGTGGGAGATGTACAAAACTTAGGTGAGAGAAAATACTCTATGAGAATTTGGATAAATCCAGATAAACTCTCAAACTTAAATCTTAGTATCAATGAAATAATAGCAGCAATTAAAGAGCAAAATACTCAAGCAGCTCTTGGTTCTATTGGTTCAAGTCCAAACTCTTCAACAAATAAATTTCAATATACTCTTACATCTAAAACAAAACTAGAATCAGCAAAAGAGTTTGAAGATATTATTATAAAACAAAATAGCGATGGAAGCAAAGTAAGAATCAAAGATATAGCAAGGGTTGAATTAGGAGCTGAAAACTATAGTTGGTCAGCAAAACTAAACAATCAATCAATTGCACTTTTAGGTATTTATCAACTTCCAGGTGCAAATGCACTTGAAGTAGCCCAAGAAGTTGCTAAAAAAATAGATGAGTTAAAACAAAGATTCCCAGATGGAGTTGAAGTAAATCCAACATATGATACAACAAAATTTGTGGAAATTTCTATTAAAGAAGTTATTGTAACACTATTTGAAGCTTTACTTTTAGTACTATTTGTAGTTTACTTTTTCTTACAATCATTTAGAACAACAATTATTCCAGCAATTGCTATTCCTGTATCTTTAATAGGTACATTTGCCCTACTTTTAGCAATGGACTTTTCAATCAATACTTTAACTTTATTTGGTCTTATACTTGCTATTGGAATTGTTGTTGATGATGCTATTATTGTTGTTGAAAATGTAGAGAGTAACTTGGAAAAGAATCCTGATTTAAGTGTAAAAGAAGCAACAAAAATAGCGATGAAAGAGGTTTTTGCACCTGTTATTTCAACAACCTTGGTTCTATTAGCTGTATTTGTACCAGTTACATTTATTCCTGGGATTTCTGGCGCTTTATATCAACAGTTTGCAACAACAATTGCTTTTGCAGTTATTATCTCTTCAATAAATGCACTTACACTTTCACCAGCACTTTGTGCAACACTTTTAAAAAGAAAACAAAAAAATAAACAAGAAGATAAAAAAGCTATCATTTTTGAAAAATTTGACAATGCTTTAGAGAGTTTTAAAAAAGTCTATAAAAAAACTCTAGAAAAACTTATCAAATTTTGGTATATATCAGCACTTGTGTATGCTTTACTTTTAGGAGCAACTTATTTTGCATTTAAAACTCTTCCAACTGGCTTTATTCCAAATGAAGACCAAGGTACACTTGTAGCTTCTGTATCTTTACAAGCTGGAACAACCCTAAATAAAACAGAAGATGCCACAGAAAAAATTGTGCAACTTATAAAAGAGACAAAAGGCGTAAGAGATGTTATTTCAGTTGCTGGATTTGATTTAATTAGTGGAGCTTTAGACTCTTCTAGTGCTACAATATTTTTAGTTTTAGAAGACTGGGAGCAAAGAACTACAAAAAACACCTCAATTGATGCAATTACAAATACCATAAATCAAAAAGCAAATGAGCAAATTAAAACTGCAAGTGTTAGAGTATTTAATATGCCATCAATTCCAGGGATTTCTGCTATTGGAGGTTTTGAAATAAAACTTCAAAATCTTCAAGCAATAAATATAAAAGATTTTGAGAAAAAAGCAAAAGATTTTATTCGAAAATTAAATGAACACGAAGCTATTATGATGGCATATACTAGTTTTAATAGTAACTATCCACAATATTATATTGATATAAATAGAGATAAAGTCGCAACCTTAGACTTAAAACTAAATGATGTATTTTCAGTACTTCAAACATACCTTGGTTCACTTTATGTAAATGATTTTAATAAATATGGAAAAACATATAGAGTGTTTTTACAAGCAGACCAAGACTATAGAACTGAGAAAAACTCTATCAATAACTTTTTTGTAAAAAGCACAAAAGGAGATATTGTTCCATTAAGTGCAATAGTTGATATAAAAAGAACAAGTGGAGTAAGTACTATTACACACTTTAACTCATATCAAAGTATTGCAATAAATGGTGTTCATAATGTAAAAGGTGGATATAGTTCAGGTGATGCTATAACTGCAATTGAACAAATTGCAAAAGAGACTTTAGGTAGTGAAGTTGGCTATGAATTTGCAGGTATGAGTTTACAAGAAAAAGAAGCAGGAAATGCAGCAATGTATATTTTCCTTTTATCTATTTTGATGGTATTTTTATTTCTATCAGCTCAATATGAATCTTGGATGATGCCTTTTATGATTATGCTTCCAATTCCAACTGTAATGTTTGGAGCTTTAGGAGCAAATATGCTTGCAGGACTTTTAAATAATACTTATACCCAAATAGGACTTGTACTTTTAATTGGTATGAGTTCAAAAAATGCAATTTTAATTGTAGAGTTTGCAAAAGATTTAAGAGAACAAGGACAAAGTATAGTAGAAGCTGCTATAAATGCTTCACTTTTAAGACTAAGAGCTATTTTAATGACTATTTTCTCATTTTTACTTGGTATATTACCTTTAGTTTTTGCAAGTGGCGCAGGTGCAGTTTCAAGACAATCTTTAGGTACAGCAGTATTTGGAGGAATGGTAATGTCAACATTTTTAACACTTCTTTTAACACCTGTACTTTTTGTAGTACTTCAAAGATTAAGAGAGAAAAAAGGAAAAATCAATGAATAATAGATTATTAAAAAAACTATCAATTATTGCTTCTTTTAGCCTAGTTGTTTCATCAAGTTTTGCAAATGATTTAAACCTTGAAGATTTAATAATAATTGCTTTAAAAAACAATACAAATATTGAATTATCAAAAGAACAATCAAATATAAAAAAAGAGCAAATAAACAAAGCTACTTCAACTTATTTACCAAACTTATCACTAAATGCTTCAACAGCAAGAAAAGATATAGAACAAGAAGGAAATAAGATAGATGATGATGTAAATAGTGTGGCAGTTAATGCAAATCAATTAATCTATGATTTTGGAAAAACTACAAGCAATATTGACTCATCAAAATATAGTTATGATGAATCAAAAAGTGATGTAAAAGCAACTATTTCAAAAACTATTTTTCAAGTTACCTCTACATATTATGATATTTTAAATAAGTATCAACAAATAGAAGTTGCAAAAGAGTCTGTAAAACTTGATGAGCTACAATTAAATCAAGCAAATGAGTACTTTAAAGCAGGAGTTAGAACAAAAATTGATGTAACAAATGCAAAGCTTAAATTATCAAACTCAAAATTAAAACTTATACAAGCAAAGTACAATTTAAAAACAACAGAAACAAAACTTGTATCACTTTTAGGTAAAGATTTAGGAAGTAGCATAAATATCAAATTTCACAACAAAGATATTACAACACTTGTTAGAAATACAGAATATAAAAACTACTCTTTAGAAAAACTAATAACATTAGGATTAGAAAAAAGAGATGAAATAAAAAAATACAAAGCAAAAATCCAAACAGCAAAAGAACAAAAAAATGTAGCAAGTGCTGATTATCTTCCAAGAATAGATGTAGATGCTTCATATACAAATAGCCAATCAGATAAAATAGCAACACAAGATATAGAACAATCATCAGTTGCATTAAATCTAAAATGGAACTTCTTTACAGGTCTTTCAACTGTTGCAGATAATAAAATAGCCCTTTCAAATTTAAGTAGCGCAAAAAAACAACTTCAACAACAAATCCTTGATATAAAACAAGAAGTAACATCTGCTTATTTAAATGTAAAAGAGAGCATTGATAGTTTAAATATTGGACTTTTAAATGTAAAACTTGCAACAGAAAATCTAAGCTTGGCTGATGAGAGATATAAAGCAGGATTAAATGACTTAATTGAGTTAAATGATGCAAAACTTGAATACACACAAGCAAAAAGTTCACTTGTAAATATCTACTATGCATACCTAACAAACTTGGCAAACTTAAACTACACAATTGGAACTATACATGAAAAAATATAGTTTTTTTGTAATAACATTTTTTGTAACTACACTTTATGGCAATAACATACAAGAACTTTATAAAAAAGCTTCTATTTATGAAAAAAATGGTGAGTTTAAAAAAGCTATGCAAATCTATAAACAACTTGCAAAAAAGAACTTAAAAGATGAAAATTCAAACACTGAAAAAATTTCATTAGAAAAAACATTAGTTAAAGAAGAGCTTCTACAAAAAGAAGAGAAATTCAAAGCTTTAAGAGGTAACTTTTTTAAAAAAAATATTGATAAAATAAAAGATAAAGAGACATCAAATACAATAGAACAGTTGATTGTCAAAGACTTTGGTTTATATACATATAAAACAAACTATCTACTTCCTGTAACTTATGATACAAAAAATAAAGATGGAAGAAATCAATATGAAACAAAATTTCAATTAAGTTTTGAAAAACCATTAACTTATAATATATTTGGTTTAGATGAAACACTATCTTTTGCATATACACAAAAATCTTATTGGCAAACATCAAAAGAATCTGCACCCTTTAGAGAATCAAACTATCAACCAGAAGTATTTTTAACATTTCCCTATAAAGAAGAAAACTCATCTTTAAAAGCATATAAAATATCTTTACTTCATGAATCAAATGGGCAAGATGGTGAAAAATCAAGATCATGGAATAGATTGTATTTAGAAAGTTTTTTTCAGTTTTCCAATCTCTTTGTAGTTCCAAGAGTTTGGTATAGAATACCAGAACAAGAAAGAAATGATGACAATAAAGACATTCAAAAATATCTAGGATATGGAGATTTAACCCTATTTTATCCATACAAAAAACACACATTTGAATTAAAACTAAGAAACAACCTAAGACTTAGTGAAGATAATAAAGGCGCAGTAGAGTTCAACTGGACTTTCCCACTACCAAGCTTTTTAAATATACCAAATAGCTTTGGATACTTTCAAGTATTTAGTGGATACGCAGATAGTTTGATTGATTATGATGAAGATATAAATAAAATAGGTATAGGAATCGCCTTTTCAAGATAGATTTTAAGAGGGTAAGTGACCCTCTTTTTTATCATCTGTACTTTATAAAAATTAATAACTAAGTTTATTATTGATATTATCTATTTTATAAACTTACTATAAAGTCGAAATAAAATGTTTGATGATTATGAAATTAAAAAAGCAGGTGATATAAATTTTCATGATTTAGGAAAGATAACATCTGAATTTTTTGGAAGAAATGATTTAAAAGATTTTTTAAACAAATATTCACCTGAAGAAGTATCTATAAAATTAAATGAATATAATGTATACACTAAAGAATATTGGTTTAGTCAATATAAAAAAGGAAATATTTTTGTATTAAGAGATTCTACATTTAGCGCTGCTTTAACATATACAAAAAATGATTATCAATTAAAAGGTTCAAATAATATGTTTTTTGATAGTAGTTTAAATCGATTGATTAGAACTTTAAGACCTACTACTGCTTTGCCAATATATAGAAGAGTTGAAGAGAAATCTATTGAAAAGACACATGAACAAATTACTCATATTACAAAAGAAACAGAACTTACAGCTTTCTCAAAAATTATAAACGGTCTTGAAAAGAGTTTTAAAACATTAAACAAAAAGAAGTATGAAAGATTAAATGCTCATTGGGAAGGATTAAAAGGATTTGCAGGAGCACTTGATAAACTAGAAAATATTGATAAATCATCGATGACTAAAGAACAAAAGTTAATGTATGATTATTTAAATATTAAAGTTAAAACAAATTCAAATGTAAGTGAAGCAATAAATGTACCCGCAAAAGTTCAAGATGTAAATGATTTAGTAGATTTTTGAGAAACATTAGAAAAAGGAGAAGCTAAATAATGATGGATTTATTTATAATTATTTACAATAATTTTTTAGCAATTTTGTTTCTTATACTATTAGTAATTGTATTTTTATACTTTTTTAATAAAGGTAATAACGATAAAAAAGAGAGCTATACCCAAAAAGAAATATCTCAAAAAAATCTATACTTAAATAGAATAGATATAATAGGTAATAAAATTCAAGTTATTTTTATTTTAATACTTGTTATTATAGGATTCTCAGTTTATATGGTTTTTATTTGAAAACTGACCCTGCTTTTTGACCCTACTTTTATGAAGATATAAATAAAATAGGTATAGGTATCATCTTTTCAAAGTAGATTTAAAGCGATTCCTTTTTTTGAATAGTTTATTTATTCAATTCAAATTCTTTTTGTATTTTTTTTAATTCTTCTAAATTTTTTTCACTTTTTTCTATAAACTCATCAAATGCAAAACCTTTAATAACTATTTCATATAGTTTTGTTTTATCTTTTTTCCAATTTCTTAAAGTCATTGGTGTAATATTTAATATTCCTGCCATATCTCTTTGAGTCATTAAAATCCTTTTTAATGAAAATTTACTTAAGATTAAATAACTAAACAACAAGCAAAATATTATCTTACATTTAAGTTTAAAAGATAAATATTTGCTTTTTAAAAATTTAAAAGGTATAATATTTTTTCTTTTTTTACTTAGAAAAAGATAATATTTATCTCAATGGAGCATATTTTGAAAAGAAATAAATTATTTGGATTAGCAACATTAATTACTTTTATCATATTTATATCAGTAATATTTTCTTTTGGTTTTTATATTGAGGATATATTTTGAACAATGTAGATAATAAAATACATTATGAAGATGAAATTGACTTAAGAGAACTTTTTAATACAATCTACCAATATAAAAGATTTATTTTAATATTTACATCATTTTGCATATTTATGAGTTTGATATATATATACATATCAAATCCAATATATAAAGTAAAATCATATGTACAAATTGGATATATTGGAAGTAAACTAATTGTAGAACCAGAAGTTCTTGAAAAAGAACTTAGAATTATATTTAATGTTGATGACAAAAATTTAAAAAAAAATGAATTTAAAACTAAAGTTAATAACATTTCAATAACTAAGAATGCTTCAAATTTTATTGAGATATCAACAACTTCAATAAATAATGATAAAGCAATAAAAAAACAAAAAGAAATAATTAATTATATAAAAGAATCAAGATACATTGTGATTAATAATTATGAACGTAATATTCTTGAAAGTATTTCAAAGAGAGAAAAAGAAATCAAACTTGTCAATAATATAGAAATACCTAAAATAAATAGAGAAATTCTAAAAATAAAAACTCAATTCTTCTTAGATATTGATAATGAAATAAATATTTTAAAAAATATAAAAATAAAAAATTTATTCAGAAAAATAAAGTTAATAAAACAACAAGATGTTAAATCAATAGAACAAAAAATAAAGTTTTATCTAAATAAAATCGATACACTTAAAGAAAAAATCAAATTCTACAAACTAAAACTTAAAGAATATACAAAAGAAATAAGTAATATTAATAAAGAAAATAGTGATAATACTATTATTATGATATCATCAATACAAATGTTAAACTATCAAAATCTTATTTTAAATGCTCAAAATAATATTCAAAATCTTTTGTTAGAAATAAATAATATAGAAACACAAACTATTCCTAATTTAAAAATTAAAAAATCAAAATTATTAGATGTTTCAATACAAGACCTAAATAAACAAATTGACCATATAAAAAAAATTGAAATACCTAAACTTTTAAGAAAAAAAGAAAACTTACTAAAAGATAGAATAAAAGATTTAGAAAACGAACGAGATATCACTTTAGCAGAAAGAAAACTAAACTTAAAGAATGAGATAAAAGATTTAAAATATAAATTAAATTCTGCTTATTTTCAAAATAGTAAAAAAGTTGGAGAATTTATAATAAGTAATAAACCTATTAAACCTAAAAAAAATTTAATATTAATAATATCATTTATTACAGGTCTTATCATCTCTATTTTTTCTGTTTTTATATATAGATTTTTTAAACAAATCAACATTATTAATTTAAAGAAAAATAATATTTGATATAACAATGATTATTAAAGTAACAGTTTAATCTAAAATTATTTTCTATACAAATATATTTTTACTAGAAGCTATTTATACTTATTTTAATATAATGCATAAAATAAAATAACCAAGAAAGAGAATAATGAATAACAAAAATGAAACAATGTTAATAGATTTTTATGAGTTTACAATGGCAAATGGGTATTTTAATTCAGAACTAAAAGATAAAATTGTCTATTTTGATTTATCCTTTAGAAGAGTACCTGACAATGGTGGTTATGCTATATTTGCAGGGCTTGAAAGTATTATAAATTATATTGAGAATATAAAATTTTCACAAGAGGATTTAGAGTATTTAAAAAGCTACAATCTTTTTAGTGATGAATTTATCAACTACTTAGAAGATTTTAAATTTACAGGAGATATTTATAGTGTAAAAGAAGGTACTGTAATTTTTCCAAATGAACCTGTTTTAACTGTACGGGCAAATATTGTTCAAGCACAAATATTAGAGACTTTTTTACTTCTTAGCTTTAATCACCAATCTTTAATTGCAACAAAAGCTAGTAGAATTAAAAATGCAGCAAAAGGTAGAACTGTATTAGAGATGGGAGCAAGAAGAGCCCATGGAATTAGTAGTGCAAATAGTGGCTCAAGAGCAGCTTATATTGCAGGGATTGATGCTACAAGTAATACTTTGGCTAGTTGTTTATATGGTATTCCATGTAGTGGAACTATGGCTCACTCTTGGATTCAAATGTTTGAAAGTGAAGAAGAAGCTTTTAGAGTTTATGCAAAAACTTATCCAAATAATACAACTTTACTAGTTGACACATATGATACTTTAAGAAGTGGAATACCAAATGCAATAAAAGTAATCAAAGAAGAGTTATTGCCAAAGGGTATCAAAGATTTTGCAGTTCGTATAGACTCAGGAGATTTAACATACTTATCAAAAGAGTCAAGAAAAATGCTAGATGAAGCAGGACTTGAAAACTGTAAGATTGTTGTAAGTAATGCACTTGATGAGATTTTAATTGAAACATTACTAAATCAAGGTGCTCCAATAGATATCTTTGGAGTAGGAGAAAGACTTGTAACAGCAAAAAGTAACCCAGTTTTTGGAGGTGTTTATAAACTTGCTGCCATAGAAGAGAATGAAAAGATTATTCCTAAAATAAAAATAAGTGATAATCCAGTAAAAATAACAACTCCACACTTTAAAAAACTATATAGAATCTATGATAAAGAAACAAACAAAGCAAAAGCTGATTTAATTGCTGTACATGATGAAGTATATGATGAAAAAGAATCATTGACTATTTTTGATCCTGTGCATACTTGGAAAACAAAAACTTTTGAAAACTATATTTTAAAAGATTTAAAACTACCTATTTATAAAAATGGAGAGTTAGTATATAAACTACCTTCAATAGAGGAAATAAAAGAACATACAAAAAATGAGTTAAATCACTTATGGGATGAGATGTTAAGATTTGAGAATCCTCACAAATATTATGTTGATTTATCCCAAAAACTTTGGACGACAAAGTTAAACTTACTAAAAAAAATAAAACAAAGCTCTTCTAGTTAGAAGAGCCTTTATTTTTTCTATTTTTTCTAACTGTTTTAATCCATATAAAACTAACTAAATACATACTAATAGAAGCACTTATTACTCCTAATACTATTGCTCCACTCCATAAACACAAAGCTATTTGCTCAAAATTATCGTACATAGAATCAAAGTTAAACTCAACAGGATTTTCAGGCTGAAAGATTAGTTTTCCTATTTGATACTCAAAATAAAAAAGTGGTGGCATTGTAATAGGATTACTTATAAATATCAAAGCAAAACTTATGGGTAAATTTGCATTTAACACAATTGCTAAAAGACAAGCTAAAATCATTTGAAAAGGCATGGGTAAACAAGCTACAAAAACACCAATAAAAACACCAGTTGATACTTTTCTTCTTGATAATCCCCAAATTTCAGTTTTATGTAAAAGTTTTCCAAAAATTTTTAAGTATTTTTGTTGTTTAACTTTTTCATGTGATGGTAGTATTTTTTTCAACTTTTTTCTTGGCAAAGTTACCCTTTTTTTAAGATTGCATATTCTAGCAAAATTAACACTATTTTTTTATTACATGAAAAATTAGTTTTCTATCTTTATTTTCTTTATATTTTTATTGTCTTAATATAAACCAAAGGATTTAAAATGAAGAAGTTATGCAAAATAAAAAAAGCAGAACTTGAGTCTTTAAAAAAACAAATTTTAAAAGAGATAAAAAAACCCAAGTTCTACTGCACTAAATGTTTTAGAGTAGCTAAGCACGAACAGTTTTTATGTAGTTATAAAAGTTTATAAAATATATCAAGTATTAAAAGAAACTCTATTTCTTCCTTCTTTTTTTGATTTATAAAGTAAATCATCAGTAGTTTTATACAAATTATCTACATTACTTATATTTGATGCATCTTGACAAGATGCACCCATAGAAACAGTAATATAATCACTTATACTGCTATATTTATGCTCAATTTTCATATTTTCAATACCAGTTAAAATCTTTAGTGCAAACTCTTTTGATTTTGAAATATCATTTGATTTATACAATAATCCAAACTCTTCTCCACCTAATCTAAAACAATAATCATCTGCTCTTTTCATATACTCTTTTAACACTTTTGCAACTTCAATAAGAACTTCATCTCCTTTTTGATGCCCATAATTATCATTGTATTGTTTAAAGTGATCAATATCCATCATCACAAAAGTTATAATCTCATTATTTCTTTTTGCATTATTTATATAATCTGGCAACATCTTATCAAAGTGTCGTCTATTGTAAATATTTGTCAAACCATCAGTTATAGATATCTCTTCGATTATTTTTTTATCTGTTATATCTTCTCTAATTGCTGTAAAAGCTACAATTTTACCTTTATTAAACTCAGGTGTAATTACAGTATTTGTCCAAAAATATCCACCATCTTTTTTCTTATTTTTAATTTCACCTTTCCAGTTTTTCCCAGATTTTATTGTAGTCCATAAATCTTTGAAAACTGCTTTGTCCATATCTTTGTGTCTTATGATATTGTGATTTTTACCAATAAGCTCTTCTTTTTTATATTGGCTAATATCTAAAAATGCTTTTGAAACATATGTTATATTTCCTTTTATATCTGTACTTGTTGTCAAAACATTATTATCTATCATATTTAAATATTTACTCATTTTTCTATTTATACTATTAATTGTTCTATTTTTATATAAAATTATAAATATAATCAACATTAAAAAACTACTTATTGCAATTATTTTTTTTAAATCAATAGTTTCATGATATTTAACTGTAACCCAATTTTTATAAATCTCATTATGTTTTTCTGGTGTTATAGTATCAATTAGTTTATTCATTATTGAGTTTAAAATAGCTTCATCATTTCTTGTTCCTATATACAAACTCCACTCTTTATCAAACTTAGTAGAAACTTTTAATTGTGTAAAATAATCTTTTTGAATATAATAGCCAATAGTAGGAAGTATACCAATAACACCATAAAGCTTATTATTTTTCACTTTTTCTAAGCCATCTATCACAGATTCAACTGCTACTAATTCAATCTTTGGATACTTTTTCTTGAAAAATTCTGTATATGCATAGTTTTTTACATACCCTACTTTTTTACCAAAGGCACTTGATACATCATTTGTAAATGTTTCTTCTAATCTTGTGGCTAATACTAAAGGAAAAGTTAAATAATTTTTTGAAAAGTTTAAATACTCTTCTCTTTCTTTATTTTTAAAAAGCATTGGAATAAGATCACACTTTCTATTTTTTACAAACTCTAATGTTTGTGTCCAGTTTTTAGTAGGAACCAAAGAAAAAGGCTTGGCTAATTTTTTTTCAAAATATTGTACATAATCAGATGACATACCAAAAATCTTATTATCTTTTAGTTTTTCAAATGGCATCCATTCAGGATCAATACAAACTTTTATTTCTTCTTTTTTATTAATATACTCTTTTTCTTTTTCACTTAAAATAATACTATTTTCTTCCATATCAAGTTTAGACCATTTTCTTTGTAACTCATCAATTTTTGAAGGAGGGATTTTATCATTTATCTTTTCTAAAATAGATTTTAATAATAAGTTATCTTTTGCATAGCCCATATATAAATTAACTTTTGAAGTTTTTAAGTTTGTTTCAAGTGTTGAAGTTTTTAAGTTCGTGTACCAATTTTTTTTAATAATATACTCAAAAGTAGATAGATTACCAAGTGCAAGATCAGCTTTATTTTCCAAAACCATTTCAATAGATTTTTCAGAAGATGGTACTGTTAATAAAGAGATATTTTGATAATTTTTTTTAATACTATTATGTAAAAAAGAGTTATTTAAAACTGCAATAATTTTGCCATCTAAATCTTTTAGTTTATTACTTAACTTTATATCTTTTTTACCAACAAATGCAGGAATATAAGATATATAATTAAAATCACTATATAACACAAACTTTTCTCTTGTTTTAGTTTTTGCAATATTTGGAATAATATCAACATCTTTATTTTTAAGCATTTTTTCATAACTACCCCAAGAAGGACTTTGTACAAACTCAAACTTTAAGTTAGTTATAGAACTAATATACTTAAAGTAATCAATTACAAAACCTTTTGCTTTTTTATTTTCCACAAAATTATATGGAGGAAAAAAATTAAGATTTTGCACTTTTAAAACTGGATTATTTTTTATAAACTCCAACTCTTCTTTTGAAAAATCATATAAGTTAGACTCTTCCTCAAAAATAAAATTTTCAAAGTCTAAATCATTGATTTTTTCTGATGAATACTCTTCAAAAATTGTATTAATGTATCTTAGTCTTCCTTTATCCAAAGTTCCTAAAGCAATAGTATCTTTTGATATTAACCTATCAATGGCATCTGCTTCTAATCTTAGATGTTCTATGCTTTTTCTTTTTGTATACTTTTGTCTAATTAAAGATATAATCTCTTCTTTATTTTCTAAAGCATACTCCCAACCTTTTAAAGTAGCTTCTTTGAACTTTTTAACTCGCAAGGGATTGTTTTTTAGCTCTTTTTGACTTGTAAAAATCATATCTCCATAAAAATCAAAACCATAGTTTGCAGGATTTATTATGTTTACTTCTATACCTTTTTCTTTAAAATAAAAAGGTTCATTTGAGATATATCCAGGCATAACATCAACAGTTTTGTCTATTAGTCTTTTATAATCATCTTTTCCTCTTTCTCTAATTATGTTTGGCTTTACTTTAAGTTTTTTTAATAATGCAAGTATTGTAAAACCATGTGCATCGTTTTCATAAAAAATCATATTTTTATTATCAAGTTTATAAGGAGAATCTATTTTACTATCTTTTAATGATAGTAAAATACTAGGAGCATGTTGAAAAATTGTAGATACTAATACAACTGGTTTTTTTCTTGATTTATATAATAAAAGTATTGAATCTGCAATTCCATAATAAGACTCATTATTTAGTACTTCTTCAATATAGTTTTTGGCTAAGTCTCTTTGTTTTATTTCAACATCTAAGCCAACATCTTTATAAAAACCTTTCTCTTTTGCAGCATAATATCCAGCAAATTGAAACTGATGAAACCACTTTAACTGTAAGGTTATTTTTTCTTGTGCAAATAAACTAGTGCTAAAAAATAGAGTAAGCATAACTACTTTTATAATATTATTTTTCAAATTTTCTCCATTATAATAAAAAGTTATTTATTTTATCATAATCAAAGTATCAAGGCAAATTGTGTTGGTTACAAACCAACACAATAAGTTTTATAAGTCTTTTAAAGTTTGTAAATAGTTTATTATATCATCTGATTCATTTTGCTTGTTTGCAATATCAATACAAAGTTGAACATCTGCTTTATATTTTACAAATAGTTTTGCTATTTTATCTTCGTTCTCTTTTGGTTTTTTTTCACTTTTTACAAAACCAACACTACGTTGACTTACAAAATTCATAGTTTTTACATACATCAAAAGAGCTGGTTCAATATCATCATGATAGTTTATATCAAAATCCATATTAATTAAAGTTTCTAAAATCTCTTCAAAAATCTTATTATGAAAATCTAAAACTAAAAGTTGATGTAAGACTGTATAGTTAAATTTATTTGCTTTATTTACATCAAGTTTTTTAGTTTTATAAAGCATATTTATAAAGTACAAATCTTTAATTAAAAGTGCATAATATAAAGGTAAAGTATCAGTATAATCAAAAGTATTTATATCTACATTTAGATTAAGTAAAGTATCAAATATCTCTTTACAGTTTAATTTTATTGCATAAATAAGTGGTGTAGCACCAGCGTATTCACAAAGATTTATATTTGCACCAGCTTTTGCTAAGTCAATTATGATTTTACTTTTATTAGTCTCAAATCTAAAAGAAAAATCATAGCTATCTTGACCAATTACTGCATGATGTACTGCATTTTGATTACTATCATTTATAGCATTTACATTTGCACCTAAAAGGATCAACTCTTTTACAACTTCCCTTGCACCTACACTACAAGCTGCCATTAATGCAGTTTTTTGTTCTACACTAAATTTCTCAATATCTAAACCAAGTTTTACTAAAGTAACAACTGCTTTTGCTCTTTGAAGAGTTCCAACATGAGGATAAGTTACAATAGCTGTATGTAAAGCATCTAAATTATCAACTCCACCAGTTATTTTTATATTTGCACCTTTATTTGCTAAATATGTTAATGTTTTAGGTAAACAAGACATTGAAGCTGATAAGAGAATAGTTGTATCATGACTATTTTTATGTTCTAAATCAAAAGTATCTTTATTAAAACAATATTCTAAATACTCAAGAGCTAAATCATCATTTGTAATGTATCTTTGAATGAGTGATTGAATAGGCATCTCATTTAAGCTTTCTTTTATAGGAGCAGTTAAACTAGCACCATATTCATAAAGTAAATCTAAAAGATGTTTATTTATCTTTTCTTTATTGAAAGCTTCAATAAAAATAGATATATTTTTAATAGAGTTAATATTATTTGCACAAATTGTATGACAATTTACATCTGCACCATTTTTTAAAAGTAGTTCAACTACTTTAAAACTTTTATGTTCACTATTTGCAGTTGCCGCTTTTTTTACGATATAAGATAATATTGTTTGCTTTTGTAAATTGCCATTTTCATCTTTAAAAGTATAGTATCTATTTATATTAGAATCTCTTTTTATCATCTTTTCAATAAACTCTAAAGTAAAAAATCTATGTTCATAAAACTCTAAAATAATTGGTTTTATTTCACTATAAGCTTTTAAATTACTATATGTATCCACAAGGTATTCAAAGGTTTTTAAAGATAAATATATTGAACCTAAAAGTATTATATTTGCATCTTCTGTTTTTTCTTCATATTTATAAAAATCTTTTTTTATATAATATGGATTTATTTTTATGATTTTTTTTAATATTTCATCTTTTCTTAGATAAACAATTGCATAAAATATACAATCATCATCTGTTATATCTAATCTTAAATCATCTAAAATATACTCCAAAACTTTATGTTCATTTTGTATTATAAAAAGTGTAAAAAAAGAGATGAAATCCTCTTTATACTCTTCCTCTTTTTTTGTTTCTTTAAAAAACTCTTTGCAAGAACACTTTGTATTAATATTTAAACCATAATCAACTAAAAGCTTTAAAACTTCTCTTTTTTTACTAATACTATTGACAACACTATTTTCTTTATAAAAATATTTTATTACTCCTTCATTATTCTTATCTACAAAGTTTACATTAGCTTTAAACTCTAAAAGAAGATTTATTAAAAGTAGATGATAATTATAGACTGCATAAAAAAGAGCACTATGTTCACTAGTTTCTATTTTTGCACCTTTTTCAAGTAAAAACCTAGCAACACAAATATCTTTTGAAATATCTAAACTTTTACAAACTTCATAAAGTACATTTGTATCTTTTTTTTCAGTCAATTCAATACTTGCATTTTTACTTACAGCTTTTTGTAAAAGATAGAGTTTTTCAACTTCAGTTAATCTTGCATTTGTAACTATTTGATAAACAGTTGTTTTATTACTTAAATCTTTAGTTTTATCAATATAGTTTTCCACACTTGATTTTGGCAATAAAGATAAAAACTCTTCAATGCTTTGTGCTTTTTTCTCAAACTCTATGGCTATATCTTCTAAATCTTTCACACAAAGCATTCTTTTTATTTCATGGTGAAAATCTTTATAATCAGCTCCTAAAAGAATTAACTCTTTTAAAGATCTAGTATCTCCACTTTGTATAGCAAGTTTTAATAAGCTATTATTGTCTTTATCTACTTGGTTTAAATCAAGTTTATTTAGATTATGAAGTAGATGTAAAACTTTTGCTTTTGTATTTGGCTCAAGATTTGAGTATATTAATTGACATACAAAAGAGGTGTTATCTTCTTCATTTAAAGGACATCCAGCTTGTATAAGCGCTTCAAAAATATGATACTCTCTTTTATTCATCAAAGCACACTCTAAAGGAGTAAACTTATCAAAACCATCTTCATAACTAATCATAGGAACATCAAGTTTTATTAAAAACTTGATAAACTCTAAAGGTGCCTGCTTTGAGGCAATTGCTAAAACACTTAAAGATTCTACTTCTATTTTATATCCATATTTTATAAATGTACTTAAAACATCAATACTTTTTGATTGGATAATAGTACTTATTGCACTACTACCTTTAGTTTCCTTTGCATCTTGGAAATCACTTCCAAGTTCAAATAAGTAGTTTAATACATCAACTCTTTTGTGTATTGTTGCATAATATAATGCTTTTTTATTATCTTCATCTTCTTTTGCAAAGTTTGAACTATCTATTTTTGTTTTTATAAAATCAATACTCTTATTTTTTATGATATCTTCTAAACTATCTTCATGTAAAAAAGCAGATGAATCATCAAAAAAAGAAGATTCCTCTTCTTTTTTATTGTCATTAAACAGCTTATCTAAAAATGACATTATAATCTACTTTTTAAATACTCTAAAGCGTCTGTTGGAACTTCTTCTATTTGATTTAAACTATTTAAAGCAACTTGAATATCACAACCTTGTGATATGAGTTCATCTGTTACATCAACAAAACCAGCTAAAACACTTAATGCTAAAGCATTCATTCCATTATCTAATCTTTCATTTATATTTGCACCATTTTCTAAGAACTGCTTAATAACCTCAACTCTTTTATCTTGTTCAATATCTAAGTTACTATAAGAAGCCCACATTAAAGGTGTAAAACCTTGTGAATCTTTAATATTCATATCTTCAAAAAACTCTTTTACAAGATCTAAAACATACTCATTTGCATAGTATCCAACTACATGAAGTAGTGATAATCCATCTCTTCCACTTGTAATTTCAATACCTTGTTGTAAGAAGAATTTCAACATTTTTGCACTAGTTTTATCAGACCTCATAACAGCACTAAAGTGAATAGATTCATTATTAAAATCAATAACTTTAAAATCTATTTCTTTATTATTCATAAGTCTATTTACATAATACATATCACCATAAGCAATTGCTATCATAATTGGTGTTCTTCCATTCATATCTTGTGCATTTAAATCTAGTTCTAGTTTTAATAAAGTATTAAATATTTGTTGTTTATTTTCTAAAATACTCATATGTAAAACAGGTACTATATTTTTTGAACCTTTGTTTAAATTTGCACCTGCATCTTTTAATGCAGCTAACATTTTTGCTCTTATTAATTCAGAATTTTCTTCATCATCATATGTTTCATTTCCTAAAATTGCTCTATGAGCTGCACTTTGCCCCTCTTCATTGAAAAAGTCTGCATTTGCATTTAACTCAAGTAAAACTCTTAAAGCTTCAAAGCATCCATAATTTGCAGCACTCATTAAAGGAGTAAATTGTTCAACATCAATTTGTTCTATATCACAACCTGCTTCAACTAATACTCTTACAGTCTCTGCTCTTGCAATATTATCATTGTCATTGTAGTTTGATATAGCTTTATGTAATGCAGGTGAGTTATCAAAACCTCCAATTACATTTATATTTGCACCTTTATTTATTAGCCATTTTAAAACTTTTGGTCTATTCATCATACAAGCACCAAGGAAAATATCTGTATCAAAGCTATTTTTATGCTCTAAATCTACTTTATAACCTTTGCTTTCAAAATATTCCAAATGTTGTAAACAAAGCTCATCAGAAATTAATCTAAATCTATTAACTATTGAATGCATTTGAGACTCATTTAAGTTAGCTACTGGTTTATATGGATCAACTCCATTATCTAAAAGAAAATCTAAAACTTTTGATTCAAATTTTAATCTATTTACAACTTGATTTATTAAGATTCCAACACTATCAAGATGTGTTTTAGTTTTATTAATACGTTCAAAATAAGTATCAATAATTGCACCATTATCTTTTAAACATTGCAAAATCTCAACTTTAAAATCTTCATCAATTTCAAAATTATCATAACCTCGTATTAAGCTTGAAACAACTGTTTGTGTTTCTGGTTCATCTGGGAAGATATAATATACTCTATTTAAATCAGGGTCTGCTTTTATAAGTTTTTTAATTGTTTGTATATCAAATTGATAATAAACAGCTTTCATAACATAAGAGTTTGCTTCTGAATAAGCTTTTATATCAATATATGTATCTAAAATATAATTTACAAGTTCTTCATCTTTTTCAAAAAGTGCCATTCCTAAAATATTTGAATCAAAACTTTCATTTCTAACTTTACAATACTCTTCATTTTCAAATACTACATAAGGATTTCTTGCAATTACTCTTTTTTTTACTTCTAAAGGTATATCTTTTCTTTTTATTACATATTCCATTGTCAAAGAATTAACTTCCAATGAAGAGAATTTATCAATAATATGTTCAAGAAGTTCACTAGGTGCTACATCAGCAACAGCTTCTAAAATTGGTGTAGTATTACTACTTGAATCTTGATAGTGAGATATTGGTAAATTTATATCTAAACCATTTTCAAGCAATAAATCAAACATTTGCACTCTTTCTTGTGCATTTTTAAAATTAGCTTTTGGATGAATAATAAAATTCATAACTGTATTATCAAAATAGTTAACAAAGTTTACATTTGCACCTTTAGTTATTAAATACTTAGTGCATTTTATATCATTATCATTTACTACATTAAAAAATGCAGAGTATCCATTGCACTCAATTTGTGCACCATTTTCCAGTAAAAAATCTATAAAAGTTGTATTTGATTGTACAGAGAAATACGCTGTATATGTATATAAAGCATTAACACTGTGTCCATCATTATTTAACTCATTTATATTTACACCCCTTTGTAATGCAAGTTGAGCTAATTTAACTTTTTCTTTATCATGAAGCATCATACTTTTACTAATATTTGTTAATAACTCTTTATTTTTTACATCTTCTAAAAGCTCTATATACTCTTTAAATGAATCAAAATCCAATAATCCTAAAATATACTCAGGTTTATTAAGTTTATTTTTCAAAACATAAGGACTTAATTCTTTTATCTCTTTTTGTTCTAAGAAATTAGGAAGCTGTTTTGCTATAGAGTTTATACAAACACCTAATTTTATTAGTTCTTTTAGAAACTTCATATCTCTTTTGTTAAAAACTCTAGAAGAAGCAGGAAGTTCATTTTGGCTATGATTTATATCAAAATCATACTCTTCAATTAGTAGTTTTAAAAGTTTAACTTTTAAATTCAAATCAAACTTTTTAGAATCAACGATATCATGAATAAGATATCTTTTACCCTCTTCTCTTTCTACACCAAAGTTTTCAAAAATAAATTTAAAAGTATCAAAACTATTTGTATTATTTAAAGCAAGTTCTATCAAAACTTTTCCATTAACAGTACTATCACTACTATTTATACTATGCATATATTCAAGCATTTCCAAAGATGCATCTTTTTTTATAAGATAAGAGATGATATTATCACCTTGAATAGTATCTTCTAAGATAGCATTATTTTCAATCAAATATTTCATAACTTTTATACTTGAATACTCCAATGCAAAATCAATTGGTCTTTTAAAGTCCTCATCTTCTTTGTTTATATCCTCAATATCAAGTAGTTTCTCAACTTTTTTTACATTATCTTGTTTTATCGCTTCAACTAATTCATTATCAGTGGGATTTGAATTCATATTTAAAAACTTTTTAAAAAATGACATAAAATTTCCTTTCCATATTTTTATTATTTATAGGTATTATTTATTATTATTTTATAAGAAATAAATTATTATTATCTTAATATTTTATTAATTTATTTCTGATAAAAGTTATCAATTTTTTTTGAAATTTTTGAAATTTTTTATATAAAAAGTTTAAAATTTACAGTATTAGAGTAAATTTTAACTTTATTATTTTTATTAAGTAGTAATTTTTGATTTTTTTGTATCTAAAAACCAATAATAAGAAAACATCAATCCAGGAGTTTTTGCTTTTGATTCATCGTAAATAAAATCTTTAAAATCATCAAATGGTATAAAAATAAGTTCAATTTGTTCATCATTTATTCCTCCACCATCATGAACTTTCATAGATTCATTAATTCTTGCAAAATATAAGTTTTGACAACCACCACTTATACCAACATTTGTATAAAAAGAAGTGACTTTTTCTATATTTTTCAAAGGTACATCATATCCACACTCTTCATCTATTTCTTCTTTTACTATTTGATTTAAATCTTTATTTTTAT
>ERZ1673961.132-NODE-132-length-38579-cov-148.452705_pt1 | contig 38579 bp, 38 predicted proteins | sample MGYA00580189_ERZ1673961 | MGnify/ENA primary metagenome ERZ1673961 (study PRJEB41334, sample SAMN05608105) | rock metagenome | biome: terrestrial subsurface; feature: shale formation; material: shale | place: USA: Pennsylvania ... | reverse complement strand
ACGTGCGGCGGGAGGTCAAACCCCCGAATCTGTATTACGGGGGTAAATTCCACCATGCTTCAACGGTTCGATGAAATCGTGATTAGGTTTAAATAAGCAATAAAGCACTTATTAAATTGATTTATCTTATTGAAACCATGAAGTTACCTATTGAGCATATCCCAAGGAAACTGCACAATGTGCGGATAATAGGAGGCGAATAGCCGTATAACAAGCGTTAGGGCTTAAGAGGAAATATGACAGAAATAATTGGGTTAAGTGTCGGAATTTTGGGAGCCATCGCAGCTTGTATTGCAGCAGTGCCAGTGGTCGCATCTTGGCTACCAATTGATCTTTCCGATAATGAGAAGGCAATCCTCAGACTTGCAGTTAAGTATGACGATTACCCTGGAATCATTCAGTATTACATTGAACCAGTCGTAGATAGAACTGGGCCTTGCGTGAACTCACCATACAAAAATGACTATTTAGATGTAACCTTTGAAATCCTTGAATTACGGGACAAGGGTTTACTTGCAATTATGGATGGTACACATCAATCTCGTGGAAATGCGGTTTGGTATCAACTTACAGGGAAAGGTTTCAAAACTGCAAAGAGCCTAGCTTCAACATCGCCCTAACAAACATTTAAGAGTGATTCCTAACGCTTAGCATTTTTGCTTATACTTCAAATTTAGTTGTTACGGTACAATGCTTTAGGTTGGGTAGTCGCGTTGCTCACCCCTTAATTGGGCATCAGTTCTCAAGGAGGTAGATTTGAATCCATCAAACCGTATTGAAGAATTAAGGCATAAGGTTAATAACCTGCTTCCGGTCTACAAAAGCAGTTTATATCGATATTCTTTATTAGCATACTCAAGAAGTTTATTGGACTTAGCTGATGCAATAATAACCTTATCTGATGCTGGAAAGTTGTCAGGGATTCCAATTTTATATCGTACCTTTTCTGAAACCTTTGTAGACTTTCATAATCTATCGACCGATAAGCTATATGGGTATCGCTTACAGTCGAACCGATTGAAAGAGTGGATAAAGGTGTTGAGTAACCTAGAGCCAAACCACCTCTCATGGCTCAAGGAGTCAGCTGGATTAGATGATTTGAACGGCTTCAAGGAACAATTACTTAAAGAAAAATCTGCTCTTAATGAGAAGTATAAACCAATCAAAATTGGCGCGAAATTTGAACTGGCAGGTTTAAAAGATTTCTATGATACGGTTTATAACGAACTGTGTAGCGATTCACATTCCAATCTTAGATCTGTTTTTAGTAGGCTGAATTTGGATGAAAGTGATTTGAAGGTTCAGTTATGCATTGCAACTATCCCACAGGCGTTAAAAGAGCTAGAAGACACTCTTGCGCAAGTCTTTAGAGTTGATAGCTAACAAACATTTAAGAGTAATTCTGCACGTTTGGCATTTTTGATTTGAGTCAATATCAGTTATTACGGCGGTCAAGTCGAGTGTTGTGTTAGCATGCTTCACACCTTAATTGGGCGTTATGCTTACAAGAAGTTAGGATTATGAAATATACGAAAAATCAACATATGTTGTCTCAGTGGTTTTTAAGAAATTTTCGCAGTGATGACACTGCAAATGCACCAAAAGACAAGCAAAGGGTATGGTGTCATAGCGTCAACATATCAAATGTGGGTGAGAATGATATTAAAGAAATTCCGTTGCCAATATCATCGATAGCGATTAACAAAGATTGTTTTATGTTGGTTGATTGTGACTCTCAAAAGAAGTTTGATATAGAGGATGAATTATCTGAATATGAGAGAGATACATCTGTTTTATTTAACGAATTAGTGCATAAGCACAAATTCCACAAACTGCTTGATGTTAGTAGAAAGGGCAATGCACTGGAGAAAATGGTTAACTTTATGGTTATCCAAATGTTGCTTGGCTTTTTAAATCCTCAAAATAAGATGGATGGTAAAGAGGATGTACTAGACCATATTTTACCTGATATGGTAAGAAACTATGAAAGCATTAAAGAACTTATAACTAATCCACCGACCGAGATTCAACCATTCTATTCCCAAAGTATTTTTAAAAAAATGTTAAGAGTGATTGAGTCTAATTCGGAAGTATACGAAAAGTGTAAAGCTCTACTCTTTCTTTCAATGGTAGCTGAAGCTAAAAACCTACCTGCACCAATAGGCTACTTAGCTAGGCTTAGAAACGAAATGTTCTCAAAAATTCATATCACTGGTATTTTTCATACTGGCTATGAATTCGATAGTACAGAAATAAGACCTGTCTTCACGACGAGTCCTAATGTGGTGATGTTCAATCAGAATAATAACTTCAATTTATTGCCAATATCGCACAATTTAGCAATAGGTTTTTCTCTCGGAGTCGCTGAATACTATAACTCGCACTTGAACATATTTAGTGTTTATCCAAACAAGTTAAAATGCAGAAGCAGCAAAAAGGTCAAGATTTATCGTGTATCTCATGATTACATGGATGGTATTACTGGATGGGTAAATTTGATTGGTGTAGGACAAACAAAAACCATGTATACACCATATGAATTGAAAGACATTGAACGTTACCTACAGCATCAAAATGATAATTATGAGCACCATTATTCGCCGGACGAACCAGAACTGGTCAAAATTTAAGCTCAGCAAACTGTTCAGAGTAATTTGGCAAGCGTGGCTTTTGACCACGCTTTTTTAATCTTTGCCACTTGATTCAATATTTTCTTAGACGTAGCCTATGTGTGCTAAGTTTTATATGTCAAGGATATGAAATGGCTAAGTTTTTAAACACAAGTGCAACAAACTACTACCTCGAAGAACTGATCAAAAACGCTTCTGAAAGGCTGATCCTCATCAGTCCTTACCTCAAGCTTAATGATCGCATTCGAGAGCTTTTGGAAGACAAAGACCGATTAAAAATAGACATTCGAATTGTCTATGGCAAAAGCGAGTTACAACCTGATGAGATTAACTGGCTTAAAGGTCTCTCCTTTGTGCGTACCAGTTTTTGCAAAAACCTCCATGCAAAGTGCTATATGAATGAAAGTGCTTGTATTATTACAAGTTTAAATCTCTATGAGTTTAGCCAAGTAAACAATAACGAAATGGGTATCTTTATTGATCGAGACGAAGACCCCAATGTCTACAAAGATTCCTATGAGGAAGCGCAACGTATTATTCGTATTAGCGATGAGGTTCGTATTTCATTAGAAAAGATTACATCATCTATCAATGACCCTTCTAAAAGTGAAGATTCAGAACCAGAAAAAGCCAAGCTGACCTCATCCAAGCTAGCTAAGAAGCACAAAATTAAAACAGATGACTTCCTTCAGATGTGTGTAAGCAAGGGCTACTTATCTTTCAATGATGGAAAACATTCTTTAACCGAAGAAGGAAAATCGTTGGGTGGTGAGTTCAAGTACAGTAAACGTTTTGGTCCTTACTTTATCTGGCCGGAATCATTAGAGGTTGAATAGAAAAATAAGGCTCCTGTTGGAGCCTTAAGTCACACGATTTTCTTTAGTACTCTCGCATACTTCAATATTTGGTGAGCAACCTTTATATCATTCGATGCACCTAACTCAAGTAAAGCAACCCCAATCAATACTTGCTGCGCTGTAACCAACTGTCCTGTTGGAAGCTCTAATCGATCATGCCTCATTACGAAGTTTTCCCAATCTTCACAACTACTCAGTTCCCTACCCTTATTCATCCTCATTAAGCGTTTGCACTCTGGCGGAATGGATTTCCCCTTATCCCATTCTTTGATCGTCCTCACAGTTTTTAAACAAAGTTTGGCAGCTTCTTCGACGGTTAAACCACATTCAAATTCACGAAAAATATAGTTTTTAGTCATTTCGTGATACTTCATTGAATTGTCCCTCAAAAGAGAGACATTTTATAGGATACACATATGCAATCGCATTCAACATAAGCGCCCATAATGCGCACTTTAGGCTTAGAAGATTAGCATTGGCGATGATAGCTTAGTGACACCGTATTTGGCTGTTGCAGCTTTGCAAGCTTCATCAGCTGTCTTGTATGGGCCGTGAACTTTTATTTCACCACAGCGACCACTTGATAAGAACCAGTCATCAACTTTAAAACCGTGTAGCTGATTAAGTTCCTGCACTGTATCTTTGTATCTTTGATTACGTTCGACACTATACGCGTTTGTTCTGCATCTTGCTCATTCAAGTAGACGAACAGTTGGATTGGATATTCCATTATTTCTCTGCAACTTTCTGAGTTAACAAGATCTTTTGCTGGCGTTCTTGAAGTTCTGATACTAACTCTGCTGGGCATGAGCTAGTGTTTAAGTTATATCAGATAAGCAACCTAACGATTGCTTAAAGCCTTTGTCTTCAAATCTCATTATACCCTTTCGATAACTTATGTTTTAAGTTATCGAAAGGACGAGAAAATTCAATGTTCTCACTTATGGCCACATATTGTTCATCCCAAAAGTGTAAGTATTACATTAGCTTTACAGGAACAAGGCATCCATTAGATGTAAACTCTCTACTTTTCAATCTATACCTAGATCTTTCTTCATATGTTCACTCAACTCGCTAGTGGTTCTTACATTAATTTTATGTTTGCAATGATGGATTCTCAACTCTTCACCAAATAATTTTACTAACGATTTTGTATACAAAGCACTAATATTATTTATTATTCTATACAATGTACCTTTCTGATAAACAGATCTTTTCGAATTTTGTATTGCAGTCTTCATATTTAAATATTCTCACATTTTTAACTTTATAATTTAAAGAATTATTTTCAAGTTCGATCTTTATTATTGCTTTTGTCGATATTGAATGAGTCATTATCAATGATGCGCAATCGACAATTAAATTACCTGAATCTAACTTAGTAATTTCACGAGAGAGAACTTTTATTTTTAAATTTTCAGTTTCGTTATTTAAGTCGATTGAGTTAATTTCTTCAGGATATTTGTTTAACTTAATATCCAATATGGTTTTATTAAGATAGTAGTCTGCCATTATTTCATGACGGCTTTTAAATATCATTGTCCCCCTCCGTTGATGCAAGTTATACTTTCCCTCCCGTTAAAAGACAACGTGACTCAGAGTTGCAAAAAGGTAACAATCATGGAATTGATGAACAATGAGCTGGTCTGCTTTGCAGCCATTTGTAAACACCTCTCTCTTACAGAGGCATCAAAAGAACTTGGAAAGTCGAAAGCTCAAGTCAGCAGGCAGTTAGCGGCATTAGAAAAACAACTTGGTGTAACACTCGTCCACAGGACAACAAGAAAACTCGTTTTAACTGATCATGGTGAAAGCATTAGAGAGCTTGCCATCAAAACGTTAGAGAGCTTGCAGGAGTTAAATTACAGAGCTAGCTCGTTGAGTGAATGCATTAATGGAAAGTTTAAAATTACAATGCCCAACTCTATAGCCTCTTCTATTTTTGGCTCTGTTCTTAAAGGCTTACAAGAACGATATCCAGCAGTGAACTTTGAAATATCATCAAGTAACAATGTTGAGAATTTATTAGAAAGCAATGTAGATTTAGCGATTAGGCTTAATAACATTATTGATGACACTCTGATTGCACATAAAATCGGTGATTATAACGATGTTTTAATATCTACAGTTAACAATGCCAATAACAACACGCTATTAATCTACAAGAATCACTCGAATAAGGAATCAATTAAAAAGCAGTACACTGACGTTATCGAAGTTGATAACACCTCTATTTTAATAAACTTTGTCTCTGAGGGGGTTGGGGTTGGCGTCATTCCAAATTACCTTGTAAAAGGTAACCATATAGACAACAATATCCAAATTTCACAAAATTTTGATATAGAACGCTCCATGTATATCGCCTACCCTTATCAAAACCCTTTACCAAGAAAGCTAGCTGAAATATCTACTTTTATTAGGTCTGAGTTATCAAAAATATTGAAAAATGAATCACTTTAGGATGGCTTTTCAGGTTTATAATTTTCCTTTGATAACTCATGAGGTCTAGCGAGAAGCTTTGTAACGTATTGTTTCAAAGAGCCTCGTTAGGCATTTATGAAAATCCCCATCTTTATGCTTGTTATCACAACATGAGATGCTATACCGTTTCATTATCAAGGCTTTGCGTGGAATAAATCACGTGGGTGAAACGATAGATTGACTTACATTAAAAATTTAATCGAAAGCAATTTTATATTAAATTGATTTCATACCGTTCTGCGTGTATCTTCTACCCATATCCCCACAATAACCAAGGAGAATGCCATGGATAAGCTACTCGCGTCTGCACTAGAAATTAAGCAGCGAACTATGGTGACTGGCTTTTTTGCTAGAAATGGATTCAAAATCGCTATGACCGATTTTGATGATGTCACTTTTGAGCGAGAAGGTGTGCAAGTTAACGTGCATTTTGATTTGCAGTCAAACGCAGAGTCTGCATCTATTTTATCCCAAGAGGCTTCTGCCATTCCTGGTTAATTATTTTGTCGTCAATCATACGTAAAGCCGAACACAAACGTTCGGCTTTTTAATATACGAAAAACGGGATTACAGAAGATGTGGCACAAACCTGCGTTACTGTTACTCATCCAAGTAAACAATCAATAAATCCGCTTCAACCTCATTCGCTACCCTTGGTACCGATGAAAAGAAACGGCTCAATAAATTATGATGATGACCGCAGACAACTAGGTCTATTCCCTCTTTTTTTACGATTCCCGACAATTTGATATGAAGGTCACCGATAACTGCCATCGTCTCGTGTACTGGATATAGGCATTTATCAGCGAGTTCTTGTAGCTCCTTTTGCAACTTTTGTTCTTCTTTCGGCTCCATGATCACACGATCAACATCCACATAAACGAATGAAAGTTTGGCGTTCGAGTTCTTTGCTTGAGTTATTGCTTTTTCGATAACGACTTGGCTAGATTGAGATAAATCAACAGCGACTAAAACGTGCTTGTAACTCATTCTTTCTCTCCTAGTTAGTTTTCATGTGCTTATAGTAAGTCTAGTTCACTAAGAGCGAATGCAATGTCTAAACTCATATTTCATGAAAATATGGGAGTTTGATATAAGAATGTGGAAACAGCCGAGCGATCAGCTATCTAATAGCCATTGAAGGCTCGTGAAGTCAACTAGTGACTTAGGAACCGGTTATTGATATGTGGCCCATTTTGTTCTCCCTCCTTAAGATGTACATAACTATGTAACTAACGCAAACAAACCCACGTTACGCCGTCACTACGCTTCTAAACCCTGTCAATTTCTATTGCAGCTTGTTTTATATTCCTAATTACAACGTCGCCTAGTTTAGTAAAACCACTTGGCAATAAGTAATTTTTTCGTGTAATCCATCGATCAAGATTAAGAGTTATTTCATAGACAACACTGAATTAAAGACAAGATTTAGAGTTAAAACAGAGTCCAACACTCCTATGTTCAACCTAAAACCGACATACGTCTGCGAGCACTTACTGTCTATATAACGTCAACTATATAACTATATTCAGATTTTATTTTTCTGTTACAACGTGTCTTTTTTATCTTTACAGCATAATCCTCTACTTGAAAATATACCCAATCATCATCTTGTAATTTAATTACACAAAAAGATGTTCGAAACATAACCACAAGACAAAAAACCAACACAAGCCACTGAATTTATTAATTTTAATTTAAAAAATAGCATTTCACCCATATTCGTTCAAGCCAGAACGCATCAAGGTTAACTTAAACAAGTAAAATTTTACCAATTGCTTAGTACAGAATAGAGGAAGTTGAATAAATTGAAAGGTATAGAAATAACGTTACGACGTAACTACGTTAAGGTGTGAAAATATTTGAGGATAATATGAGACCAAAAAAAAACAGGGCCAAAGCCCTGATATGAATTAATTAGTTTTGTTGCTGTTGTTTTTCTGCGTACTCAGATCGAATCTGTTCGGCAACAATTTTGATGGCTTCTGCTGTACTTGTGCCCTTCGCCATCAATTCTTGAATTTTCTCTACAGCTTGTTGTTGCTCTTGGTGAGATAGAGGGGGTAAATCGTCAAACATAAAAAAGCTCCTCATTTTGAGGAGCAGACTATAACGATTCAATTAATAGGTCGCAAGGAAATTAATGGATGCCCCCATTGCGTTCTCGTTCGTGTACTGAGCAGCAATATCTAATTCGATCAACTTAAGTGGAGACAGTCCAATACCCGCAGTAATGGTACCTTCGTCGCTACTTCGAGCTAAGTTTTTCATATAACCCGCTCGCAATGCCATTTGACGCAAGATATCAAATTCAATACCAGCTCGAATCATTTGTGTATTATCATCGAAGGATGAAAAACGTTTTTCTTCATTAAGATCGTAGTCGACACTCATAGTAAAGTAATCGGCAACAATCCCTGCCCCGACCGTATATACGGGACGCATGCTGTATTCGTATGATTTAATCGTATCACTGCCATACATGAACGATTTTGTTTTAACGTCTCTTCCGATCAAGTTTTTTGCTGAAATACCGACACGATATGGGCCAAAGAACCAAAGCGCGCCCGCATCCAAGTTAAACATCGTTTCCGCTGTTTCATGTTCACGTAAGTCTTTGGTATCGAAATTCTGAAAACTCGTGGCGTAAGAGTACGTATAAATACGCTGAAGTTTAGGCGTAACACCAAATGAAAGGTGTTGATTCATAAAGTTGGTGTATTTAGCAAGTGATACACCTGCTTCAGCAACACCAATAGAAACACCTTGTACGTAGCTATCGTCTAACGGATTAGTACCTGACGTATCTACTTTTGGTTGCACGAATGATTCAGTGTATAACTTACCGTATGCAGTTGCAGATAAAAATTTATTAGGAATACCTATAGCGACAACGCCACCAAGATCAAAGTCAGTTTTTTTTCCATCTATGGCATTCATCGATTTTTTGATTTCATCGACATCAGTCAATTTGCTGATGCGTTCGATTTCATCGACAAGATCATATTGATCATCGTAGTTACCACCAAAACTTGGCACGATCATTCCTGCATCATCGTTTCGGCGATAAATTGCAGTAAGTGCGGGGTTGAAAAAAGGAGCAGTCAGATAAGTTGCTGATACCGTACCAACGCCACCCATCGCATCGCTACGAGCTTCTATCGCATAAGTGGCAGCCGAAGCAACGTTTGCGAAAAGTGTGGTGGCAACAGAGGTGGCTAGAATTTTATATTTGGTTTTCATACTACACTTGTGATTTTGGTTCTTCCTGAACCTTTATCGGCACAAATGGTATTTCTTTAACTATTCTTCTTGGGAAAGATCATAGGTTCGGCTAATAGTTTGAGCTTGCTCAACAATTATATCGCCCTGCCAACGACGACTGTTGATACTCACTGCTAGCACGTATCTATCATTTGGGACACCCGCAAGCTCTAGTGAATTGGGATAGTTAGACTCGTAAGTCTTTTTCCACATTTGCTCGTATTGACCATCAATGTAGTCATATAAACCAACTTCAAGTTGCGGTAATGGACAATGGGGATTACGAAGTGCGCTCTTTTCTACTTTCCAATTCTCTTTAGATGTCCAACGAACATATTGCGAAGAATTGGAATCTCCTAATATTACCCAAGTTCGATACTCTTGTTTATCTTTAGAAACAATAGTTAAGTGATACAAGCCTGCTTCAAGCTTACCCGTGAGGTTATAGCGTTTCGAATAACTACGCTCATTGGCTAATTCCGTACCGCTCGGCTGTTCTTCATAACTGAATGAACTGTCTGCGGATATAGAATCATCCACCCATCGATTAAATGAAATATTTTCGATGTCAGTTGTAGCTCTTAGCTTGATCACTAACCTAAATGTATCTCGCCCAGGGCTTTGGATGGTCTGACGAATAACGTTCACGCCACTTATCCATTCAGGCAGCGTTACACCAGTGAGAGACTTGCCACAGTTTTTAGATAGAGACTGACCAAGAAGGTCATTGAGATGAGGAGTCAAATCTTTACTTGGTTCCGTTTGCCACAGTTCAACAAGAGAGTTGAACATACCGGCAAGATCATCTTCAAGTAAGTGTTGATGTGCCTGCGTTAAAGGCGTGTTGGTTTGAAACCAGTCCATTGCATGGACTGGTTTCACTAACGCTAATGAGAGAACTACGGGGAGTAGTGTTTTCATTATGACTTATGCTTTCATCTTGTAGCCAACACCGCGAAGTGTTTCAATTTCCAGTCCTGGCAGTTTTTGACGAAGCTGCAATACGTGCGTATCCACAGTACGTGTCGTTGGGAAGTGATTGTAACCCCAAACGTGGTCAAGTAGCTCATCACGAGTAAACACGCGACCTAAGTTCGACGCTAAAAATAGCAGTAGATCAAACTCTGTACGAGTTAACGTAATTAGCTCATCTTTATAGGTAACTTCACGAGTTGAACGATCAATTTCTAAGTCTTTTGTGATCACTTTATCAGCGCTGCTTTGCTCTGCTGAATCCGGTGCTCGTAGCTGTGCACGGATTCTCGCAAAGAGTTCCGCTTCAGCAAAAGGCTTCGTTAAGTAGTCGTTCGCGCCGGAATCAAGGCCTGCAACTTTATCTTTTACGGTAACAAGTGCCGTTAGCAAGATAACTGGTACGTCTTTAATCTGTTTCCATTCTGGGAGACATTGTACAGAGTCACCATCTGGGAGTTGGCGATCGAGAATAACCAAGTCAGCTTTTTTCCATTGTGGTTCTACGTCTGCAATACGTTCCACATGTAAACACTCATATCCTGCTTGTTCCAGGCTTACTAACAGGCCATCAGCCAAGTTTTTATCGTCCTCAACGAGAAGCAGTGTCTGTTTCACAAGGTATCTCCAATATAAAGGTTGTAGGTGGTCCCATCAGGGACATTTTTCCGCCCATGCGGCCTACCATAGATTCAACGATTGTTAACCCAAGTCCTAACCCGCTCTTACTGACGAACGGTTTCTTCAAATTTGCCCAATCTTTAGCCGTTAGGCCACCAGCATCTCGGACTTGGAATACTATTTTTTCTTCACTAGTTGAAACATCCAATTCAACTGGTGCAATACCGTACTTAAGCGCATTACGAAGCAAGTTATCGATACAAGTTCCTAACCAGTACACATTAACTTTAGCAGCCACATCTTCATTGATGTTGAAAAGCACGGCACTATCAAATTCTTCTTCGATCTTAAATTCTAACCAGTCTGCGACAGACGGAACCCAGTCTGTTGCAAGCATTTGGTTATCAGATTGCAAATAATCTTTACTCGCTTCTGCCAATTGACGCAAACGACGTGTATCTTCACACAATCTGCGAAACTCGTCATATACGCTTTCAGGTAGATGCTCGAACTCTCGGCGAAAGCCCTCAACCGTCAGTGATAGAGATGCAATCGGTGTTCTGAGCTCATGCGTTAAAATTTGCAACACAAGCATTCTACTACGGAGCTCTTCTCGCTTACTATTCCAGCGGTATACAGCCCAACCAATCACTAGAAGAATATTTGCGATTACCAGTATGATCATACTGATCCGCAAAACTTGTGAGTGATCTTCTACATCCCAACAAATATTGCCTCGTTTAACAAAGCAACTTTTGCTTTGAGACGCTAGAGCGTACGACAGACCCGCATTAGCGACGTTTTCTTCCCAGATATCTTTCTCGAAAACAAAGTAACGGTCACCACGTCGTAACCAAAGTTCGTTACCTTCGATAAACATGCTCGCGCCTGCAATCAAAGCATTAATGGCGTCGTCGTCCATGTTTTTCAAGCTTTCTAACAACTCATCCCCTTCCTCATTGTCACGCTCTTTAATATGCATGTATTGAGCAAGCTTGGGTTTGAGTTCTGGATACTTATCCACATAGCGTGCAGCATAAGTCCCACCACCAGGGTGAATGAGGCCACTACGCGAGAACCAACGTGGTGTCAGTTGCGTCCCTTTACAGATAGCTCTTGTAAATACTAACGGCTCAGTAATTAAAGGACTTAGTGGCAATTTACCACGACAAGTATTCGCTAAGCTGTAAAGCTGTTGTATATCTTTTAACGGATAGTCAGACGTTTGCGGCAGAAGCGAATCTGGCGCAAGTAACTTGGTAGGATAATTTGATTGCAGAATACGAATATCATACGATTTAAGAGCTACTTCATAATTAAATAGCTCTGTAAACGTATCTATTCTTTCTGGTAGTGAATCGGAAAATGCAGGTGCCGAAAAAAGCGGCAATACAGTTGCAAAACCGAGCAAAAACTTTTTAATCAAACTGTTACCGTCACTTGTTACATTAGCCAAAACTATACATCAATCTACAAGCAATTGACATCTGCTAACAGAAGGATTTGCATTACTATAACATTGAAACGGAACAAAAAAGGGCCAGCGATTGCTGACCCTGTATAGTTTTAAATCAAGAATGGTTAGAGTGCTTTAAAAATAGACTCAACACTTTCCTTCGCATCACCAAATAGCATTGATGTATTTTCTTTGAAGAACAGTGGGTTCTGTACACCTGCGTAACCAGTATTCATTGAACGCTTGAATACCACTACATTTTTCGCGTTCCAAACCTCCAGTACAGGCATACCAGCAATCGGGCTGTTCGGATCTTCCAGAGCTGCTGGGTTTACCGTATCGTTAGCGCCGATAACCAGTACTGTATCTGTTTCAGCGAAGTCATCATTGATTTCATCCATTTCAAGAACGATATCATACGGTACTTTCGCTTCAGCAAGTAACACGTTCATATGTCCCGGAAGACGACCTGCTACTGGGTGAATACCAAAGCGAACCTCAATACCTTTTGAACGAAGTACGTCAGTAATTTCATGCACTGGATACTGCGCTTGCGCTACAGCCATACCATATCCTGGAGTGATGATTACTGATTTTGAGTTCTTCAGCATTTCAGCGACTTCTTCTGCCGTTGTTTCGCGGTGTTCGCCCTGCTCTTCGTCACCTGAAATTACAATCTCTTGACCAAAGCCACCAGCAATAACACTGATAAACGAACGGTTCATGGCTTTACACATGATGTAAGAAAGAATCGCACCTGAAGAACCAACCAACGCACCTGTTACGATTAATAGATCATTTGCGAGCATGAAACCTGCTGCTGCTGCTGCCCAACCTGAATATGAGTTCAGCATTGAAACGACAACTGGCATATCAGCACCACCAATTGAAGCAACTAAGTGGTAACCGAACGCGAACGCAATCAGTGTCATCACAATCAGAGCGAACATGCTGCCATCTGCTTTTACGAAGTAGATCATAAGAAGCGTAGAAATCACAACCGCTGCAAGGTTCATTTTGTGCTTGTGAGGAAGGTTAAGCGGCGAAGAAGAAATCACACCACGTAACTTACCAAATGCAACAATTGAACCCGTGAAGGTTACGGCACCAATGAAGACACCCAAGAATACTTCTACAAGGTGGATAACATGTTCAGCATGAGTTGCTGCTTCTGGCGCATCAAGGTAACTGTTGTAGCCAACTAAAACCGCAGCTAAACCTACAAAGCTGTGCAGTATCGCAACCAGTTCTGGCATTTCGGTCATTTCTACTTTCTTCGCATAGAAAATACCGATCGCCCCACCTATCGCCATCGCAATAATGATCCACCCAAAGCCTTGAGCATCAGGGCTGAAGATCGTCGCGATCAGCGCGATCGTCATACCTGCGATACCATAGTAGTTACCATTACGAGCGGACTCTTGCTTTGAAAGCCCCGCCAAACTCATGATGAAAAATAATGCAGCAACAATGTAAGCTGCTTGTACTAATCCTGCAGACATTGTAACTCCTATTTATCTTTGCGGAACATTTCAAGCATACGCTTGGTGACGGTGAAACCACCGAAGATATTGATGCTGGCGATCAATACAGCAATAAAGGATAGGAATGAAACGACCCCATTACCTTGCCCAATTTGCAGTAATGCACCAACCACAATAATGCCGGAGATAGCATTCGTTACCGACATAAGCGGAGTATGAAGTGCATGGGTAACATTCCAAACCACGTAGTAGCCGACAACACAAGCTAAAACAAATACAGTAAAGTGAGAAAGGAACGCTGCCGGCGCAACCGATGCAATCCAAGCAAAAGCACCTACTGCCGCGGCTACACCAATAATCTTCTTCGTTGGAGAGGTAGGTTCTTCTACTTTAGGCTCTGGTTTCGCAGGTTGCTCTTGTTTCACTTGCGGCTGCGCTGAAACCTGGATTGGTGGCGCAGGCCATGTAATTTCACCTTCTTTAACCACGGTGACACCACGGATAACAACATCTTCGAAATCAATATTGATGTTACCGTCTTTTTCTTTACACAGCAGTTTTAGAAGGTTAACAAGGTTTGTCGCGTAAAGTTGAGAAGATTGCGTTGGCAAACGGCCGACCATGTCAGTGTAACCAACAATTTTTACGCCGTTATCTGTCATGATAACTTGGTCTTTCACTGTGTATTCACAGTTACCGCCATTAGCAGCTGCCAAGTCAACAATGACACTGCCCGCTTTCATGCTGTCGACCATTTCCTTGGTGATCAGCTTCGGAGCAGGTTTGCCAGGGATTAGTGCCGTTGTAATGATGATATCAACATCTTTAGCTTGCTCTGCGTATAACTCTGCCGCTTTTTTGTTGAAGTCATCGGACATTTCTTTTGCGTAGCCGTCACCAGAACCAGAGTCTTCTTGGAAATCCACGGTCAGGAACTCTGCTCCCATGGACTCAACTTGTTCTTTTACTTCTGGGCGAACGTCAAATGCACGAACAATAGCCCCTAGGCTACCCGCAGCACCGATCGCAGCCAAACCAGCCACACCCGCACCAGCGACCAATACTTTCGCTGGTGGTACTTTACCGGCAGCCGTGATTTGACCTGTAAAGAAACGACCAAACTCATGAGCTGCTTCAACAACCGCACGATACCCAGCGATGTTAGCCATCGAAGAGAGCGCGTCTAAGGCTTGTGCACGAGAGATACGAGGAACGGAATCCATGGCAAGAACGTTAATGTTCTTACTTGAAAGTTGTTCCATCAACTCTGCGTTTTGAGCAGGCCAAATAAAGCTAACAAGTGTTGCACCATCTTGTAGTAGTGCGATTTCGTCAATGCCTTGTTCTTCATCTACGATTGGCGCATTAACTTTTAGAATAAGACCAGATGCCCAAACTTCTTCACTAGAAACGATTTTCGCACCAGCAGCTTCATAAGCAGCATCATCGAAACTCGCAAGCACCCCCGCTTGGGATTCAATCGCGATATCGAATCCCAACTTTATTAACTGCTCAACCGACTTCGGCGATGCAGCTACTCGCGATTCACCCGCAAGTATCTCTTTAGGTACACCGATTTGCAAAACGCATACTCCTTGTATACATATCAATAAATTAGTCCCAAAACAGAGCGTCGCTCTACTCTAACTCTTTTTTATTTCTATCTGTTTACCACGCAAGACAATTGCAAACGAAAGATGGTGTTTGGGGCCACCCATTTGCACAATAACACCTTGACTAACAGCCCTGTTATTATTCTGTTTGTATCGAACGCGTCTCATTACTTCAAGTGTTTTGTAATTTAAATACTAAATTTCATTACATATAACGCTAAGTAATGAATGATTGTCGCTCTGAGCACGAAAAATAACAACGCCATGCCTTACTAGACTGAGGTCTAACCAGATCATAATTAAATGCTGACTTAACAAACATTTAAGCTCTAAAAAAGAAAGAGCCATCAGCATATACACTAATGGCTCTTTTTAAGATGATTGGAATCAAGTTGCGGTGAATTGTTAGTCGAAGATTTTATCGCCCATTTGATCGATAAACATTTGAGATTTCTTCAACATAAGTTCATTGGCATCTTGTTCCGAGCCGAGCAAATCTGAACGAATAAATCGATGCGTTTTCACTTCATCGTCGTATTGCTTTTCTATTCGACCAGCAATGCGGTATTGCCCACCCTCTGAAAGGCTCTCTTGGTAAATAAGGAAACCTTTGTACTCAACTGGTTCCACAGTTTTTACTTCAGCAGTCTTTTCACTACCACCAAACAAACGCGAAAAAAATCCCACGGTTCCTCCTTGGGTAAGCTCATCGATAGATTAAGCTTGTATCACTTAATATTGACATTGAGGATTGGTTTTTCATACCAGTCCAATTCTTTGTCTTCATCATAACTGGTATGGGTAAAAATTACAGGTACATCATGATCTCGGTTTTTACGCCGGTCTTCTTTCACCATTTCTGCCGCGTTTTTCACCGCGATATCTGCACTTTGCTTAAATTGGGTGAGCTTTTGTTCCGGAAGCGAAGATAGAAAATCAATATCATGACGAATATAGACAGGTTTAAGCTGAATAAGTGCAAGGCACGCAATATCTGCGAGCTGCTCGTTGTTATACTGCTCTACAAACTGAGGCAAACTGAGCACTTGTCCAACAAGTGTTTCCATGTAGTTATGCACATCTGAACTTATCTGCATTGGCAAATCTCCCTTGTTCTATGAAAACAAGTATAGCAACGACTTGTTTATAACAACTTATTGATTGCTCTTAATTTAATCAATCTCTCTCTTTTTGTCGTAATGTCTCCCAAAATACTTGGGAAAATGAGCAAATAGACGTATTCTTGCTAGTTCTCGAAGCATGAAAATCGATAGCAGATTAATATCTATATTGATGAAACGCTTAACCTAACCAATTATATAATCAACTATTTTCAGGCAATTTGTAATAGATGTCCTCATCATCAATGACTTCATCAGGCTTTCGATTCCTTTTCCCATTTATGTTGCTGGGATTAGTGAGTTCGAGCATGAACAACATCATTCAGATGACTCAGTCAAACTGGGGTATTGCCGCAAATTTGCCGTACATACTGTTAGGCTGTGCACTGCTCCTTTGCTATTCATTTAAGCAAGGTCGGGAGTCAATGGTGTGCTTAGCGATGTTACTGGCCTATTTCGTGATACAGCACAGGCTACAAGTCCCACTTCAAAGTGGTACAGCCTTACTTGAGTTGACCATTTTAGCCACGCTACTTCCTGTTTCTTTTCTTGCGGTATTTTTGTTTAGTAAAGACGGTTTCGACTCAAGAGCCATGTTTACTTACCTCTTGATGTTAACGATGTTCGTTCTTTGGTCTTACCTTACGTTAGCGTATTACGTTGAAGGTGGGTTTGAACAATGGACAAGCGGCATTTTATTTATCGTACCTACGGTTTCTAAACTGCCTTTTATTCTAGTTTTATATTGTGTGGGTATTGTCTGCTTCCTCGGAATTCTTGTTTTAAAGAAGAATGAAATCATCCATGCTATGACCTACTCTGCAATGGTGCTGGCGTCCGCGACGTTCATTTTCTTTGATGTGCAATACATATCTAGCACCATGTTTACCCTAACGGGATTGCTTATCATTATTTATGCTGCCTCTGCCAGCCATCAATTGGCTTTCACAGATAGCTTAACGCGGATCCCGAGTAGGCGCGCACTCGACCTTGACTTAAAACACATGGGCAAAAAGTTCACGATCGCAATGCTTGATGTTGACCACTTTAAAAAGTTTAACGATACCTACGGTCACGATACGGGTGATGACGTATTAAAAATGGTCGCTTCGCGTCTAACTAAAACTCCCGGTGGCGCAAAAGTATATCGATTTGGCGGAGAAGAATTTACCATCGTCTTTAAAGGCAAGTACGCAGATGAGTGTAAAGAGTTTTTAGAAGAAGCACGTAAATCCATTGCAGAGTATGAGATGATTTTACGTGATGAAGAATCCCGCCCAGATAACCATAAACAAGGCCAAAAAAAGCGTGGTAACGACAGTTCGAGGAGAAAGTCGGTCTTTGTTACCGCAAGTTTCGGAGCGGCCGACAGCAGAAACGGGCAAGCACCTCAGGACGTGATTAAGTTAGCGGACGAAGCGCTTTACAAAGCGAAAAAAGCTGGACGCAATTGCGTGAGGCTTCATTAATACCCCAGAGCGAAAGTTAGCTGACTAATCTTGATTAAAGAACAAGACTAAGCTTCCTCCTTTTAACGCACTGCCATAATTGATCGTTAATCCGATCCCGATATTATCTATCCAATCGGAGTCAAATGGTGGTGTCATTAACCATCCAACACTGGCTTCGTAGTAGTGCACAGTATTCATGGGTTTTCTTGTATCACCACCAATATCAACTCGATTGAAGCTCGAATACACTGACTGCACAGTATCTCCAATGTGGGTAAAATCATAAAACACCTTTATTCCATTGACCCAATACCAGCCTTCCGGATTGCCAATATCACCATTATTTGCTTTACCCCAGCCAGTGCCATAAAAATAGTGAGGAGCCGACCAGAGGTACCATTTCCCCCACGATTCATGCTCTAGGTATTTGAGCTTTGTGTTGACTTCTCCGACAACGGCCCAAGCACTGGTGTTTAGGTATACACCTTCTAGAAATGGTTTTAGGTCATTCAGTGCATTACTACGATAACTATAATCGTTTTGATAGTACATTAAGTGTGAGCCGATTGCGCCACTAAGCGTTAGCTTATCAGTGAGGTGTTTTTCTCCAGCAAACTCAATATATCCGCCCATGACTAACTCTTTACTTTTATCTGGAATCTGTCCTTTTTGGTCTACATACACATCTTGCTCTGTACTTAAGGCATAAACTCGGCCATTTAATAGGTAGTGAGTTTGTATTCCCTCTTGTTCAAACAAATCAAAACTAAATGGTAGCGTTGATACAGCGATCTTCTTTCTGAGATCAACCGAATCTTGAGTACCAATGTCTTCGTTATCTATGTTGAAGTATTCGTTCGGATCGAAATCATGAAATCCTACCGTAAAGACATCGCTATCTGACAGAACGATCCCAATAGCAAAGTTCCTTTCATACTCTTTTTGTATCTGATCTTGAATCGAATTAGCCTTAGAACATAATGAAAAAAGTGACAGTGTAGCTAAGGCGTAACTATTGATAACAGCTTGTTTCAACTTGCATTTACCACCGTATGTGTATTTCTTCCTAAAGATTTTGAGGTATACAGCGCTCTATCCACCGTCGCATACAAATCAGACTGCTGCTCTTTTCCCGTCGGTTGAAAAACAAAAACACCTTGTGACACTGTCACCCTACTGGACACACTAGAATACTCATGTGGGTAATCCAGAAAATACATGGCCTCTTGTATACGTTCTGCTTCTCTCTCTGCGGTTTGGGCGTCTGTGCAACCCAGTAACACCACAAACTCTTCTCCGCCATAACGCCCTACGTATTCGCCAGAGCGACAAAATGTTGCTTTAAGTTGGTTCGCAATGGCTTGCAAGCAACGATCTCCTTCTATATGACCGTAATTATCATTAAACGGTTTGAAAAAATCGACGTCCAATAAAATCAAAGCCATTGGCATGTTGTGACGGCCATGCCATGCAACCATCGATTCTAACTTATGATCGATATAACGACGGTTATAGAGTTTGGTTAAGCCATCTTCATTCGCTTGCTGGGTCAAAAGTTGATTCACTTTCTCCAATTGAGCTGTCGCTTGTTTAAGCTCTCGTCTCATATGGGCAATACGCTGCATTGCGATAAGCTTAGAGTTCAGTACGAGTTTATCTACGGGTTTAATTAAATAATCATCACCGCCGGCCTCTATGGCTTTTGCAATCATTTCTGGCTCTTCGTGACTGCTCAGGAAAATTATTGGGATCCAATCGGGAAAGGTTTCTCTGATATGAAGAGAGACTTCAAAACCGTTCATATCTGGCATCGATATATCGAGTAATACCAGTTCAGGATCAAAACTCTCGTAGGTGTTTAGTGCTTCTAGCCCACTACCCACCGCTTTTACAATATGTCCAAGTTGCTTAAGACGAATAGCCAACTGCATCCTGTCTAGCTGAACATCGTCAACCAGGAGGATTCGCATTGATGTCCCTGTCGGTTGCATAACGCGTTCCATTTCTTATTTTGTCTTTATTAAACATATACCATACTCATAGAGTTGTTGCATTCGACTCATAATTAAGTGCTATATTTTTGTTTAAATATCACGGAATCAATTGTCTATAACGATTACACTGAGAATTGCCCTACCAAAACATGACCAACGAACGTTAGTTCAACAAACTCAGGTATTCTGGTCATCTTGCGGACACATGGGTATAGCTATTTGATGCATTTGGTATTAATATTCCCGCCTTTTTGTAATGAGAGACACACCATGTCAGAAGCAACTAACAGCGAAAGCAAAAAAATCGATCTAGCAACCATTTCTCCTGAACTACGTAAAGTTATTGAGTTTGACGAAGTTCCAGAGCAAATGTTCGAAATGGTTACCTCTATCCATGAAGTGTCTGAAGAAGCAGTGCGTGAGTCTTGGGACGAAATGCCTGCAAGTGCTCAGAACATTCTAGATAACTTCGAGCAATTTCATGCTCTAGTTTCTGTTGGCCAAGCATTTGCTGGTATCAACGTGATGGAAGAATTCCCTACTCTTAATCTGCCAGAAAACATGACAGATGAAGATAAAGAAGAATACCGCGCTCAATTACTTGATAATGTGCTTCACAACTGCGTGAAAGACATGGTTAAGCAACTTAAGAAAGCACGTCGCGACCCACTTCTTAAACGCGAATTCAAAGAAGTGTTCGCAAAATAACGTTTTTCCGACAAAATAAAGGCCGCGTTTGCGGCCTTTTTTGATCATTAAGCGTGCGTAGCTTTAAATGATTAATGCGGCGCTAATGCCACGTCTTTTTGCGTGACACTGACACCTTTAATTTGTGCGAATACACTATCACCTGCCTTTAAGTCGAGATCATCAAGCGCCCAAGGTGTTATCGTTGCCCACAAATAACATCCCTCATCTAGCTTTAGCGATACATTAATACTCTGTTTATCATCAGCCGCGTTAAACACCTCGATTGAATCGACAGTCGCAGGCAGGATATTTCGAATAGAAGTCGCCTTAGGTTGCTCTAGCGTAATAGAAACGTCGTTGGCACGCACTTGTAAGCGAATTGGCGTCTCTGGCTCACCATCAATCTTTTGCACCCATAGTGATGCATTAGGTGCAAGGCTGACACAAGTCAGCGCATAACGCTCATGATGTTCAGCAATTCGGCCTTCAAATAAGCTGCTTTGATCCGAGAAAGACTGCCATGGACGCATCGCATGAGAAGCCCACACGTCTTCAAGCTTACCTGAACTCGTAATTTTACCTTGGTCAATAATTGCAAGGTGCTGAGCAAGCCTTAAAATTTCTTGGAGACTGTGCGTGACATAGATAATCGGAATATTAACCTTATCCGACAATTCCTCCAGAAATGGCATCACCTCACGTTTTCTCGGCATATCAAGCGACGCAAGTGGTTCATCCATCAAAAGCAAGTTGGGTTTTGATAGTAATGCGCGCGCAATCGCAACACGTTGCTTTTCACCACCAGACAGTGAGATCGGGAAGCGCTTTAGTAACGGTTTGATAGACAAGAGTTCGGTGACTGCATCAAAGTACTCGTCATCTTTTTCTTTAACGCCATACAACAAATTGCCTTGAACCGAATAGTGAGGAAATAAACGCGAATCCTGAAACACGTAACCAATGCCGCGCTTGTGTGTTGGTAAGTTGATCCCCTGTTCACTATCAAACAAAACGTGATCACCAATCGCAACATGTCCCTGCTTTGGTGCAACTAATCCGCTGATGATATTAATTAACGTGGTTTTTCCCGCACCAGATCGCCCAAACAAAGCGCTAATTCCGTTACAAGGTAACTCAAGTTTAATATCGAAATCAGTATCACCAAGCATTTGTTTAAATTGAACTTTAATCGTCATTACTTTGCACCCAATCGACTTGCCGCTTTGCGATTTAGCCATTCAGAGATCATTAATGTAGACAAAGCTAGCGCGATAGAAATGATACATAGGCGAGCCGCCTGCATTTCCGCGCCTGGCGTTTCAATAAAGTTGTACATTGCCAGTGGAATCGTTTGGGTCTCTCCCGGAATGTTAGAGACGAAACTGATCGTCGCCCCGAATTCACCAAGACTACGAGCAAAGGACAGCATCGTCCCAGTAATAATTCCGGGAATGGTCAGTGGTAACGTAATGGTGAGAAAAACTTTTAAAGGAGAAGCGCCTAACGTTGAAGCGGCATGTTCCAGTTTAGGGTCAACGTTCTCTAAACTTAACCGCACAGACCGAACCATCAAAGGCAAGGCCACCACAATACAAGCGACTACTGCTCCTTTCCAATTAAAGCTAAAGACTAGCCCTACATGTTCATAGAGCCACTTGCCAAGAAACCCTTGCCGCCCAAGAGAAACCAACAACAAATAGCCGATAACCACTGGCGGCAATACCAGTGGTAAATGAATTAAGCTATCGAGAATCGATTTACCGAAGAACGTTTTTCGAGAAAGTAGCCAAGCAAGAAAAACGCCGAGAGGAATGAGCCAAAGTACTGCGTACGCGCCCACTTTGAGGCTTAACATTAAGGCTTGGTATTCCAGTTCTGTCACGCTTCGTTCCTATAATTGAAAGCCGGTTTATTGCTGAAAGCCATATTGAGCAAAAACGCGTGCGGCTTCGTCCGATTTTAGGTACTGGAAGAACTGCTCGGACTCAGTAGAATCATTCACAACCGCAGCCGGATAAACAATAGCCGCATGCGTATCACTCGCGAATTCACCAACAATTTTGACTTTGTCGGTTAACTGCGCATCGGTTTTGTAGACCACGCCTAAAGGTGCTTCCCCACGTTCAACCAACGCCAAAGCTAGGCGCACATTCTTTGCTGGTGCGATTTGAGTTTGAATCTCTTTCCATACACCCAGTGTAGTCAGTGATTCTTTCGCGTACATACCAGCAGGCACTGACGTCGGATTGCCTAACGCAAGGCGATTTCCATGCAATGCCTTTTCCCATGCTGTTGCATCAGAGAAGTTAAATGAGGTTAATTCTGAAGACTGAGGCGCAATCAACACTAAGCTATTGCGCACCAAGCTTGTGACATTGTCACGAGAAATAACGTCTTTATCGACCAAATAATCCATCCATTTAGTATTCGCAGAAATGAATATATCCGCTGGTGCGCCGTTGATAATTTGTCGAGCGATAGAAGAAGAACCACCATAAACGGGAGTGATAGAAACGTCATACTTTTCTTCAAAGTTTTGTGCGATTTCGTCGATCGCATTCGTCATCGAAGACGCCGCATACACTTTGAGGTTCGTAGCTGCGTTAGCTGAAAATGAAATGCTTAATATTGCCGCGAGGCAAGCATGCGTTTTCCATGCTTTCATAGAGAAACTCCAATACAAGGCAAGCGAAAGAACTGGTTATTTGGGTAGAAAGTTCAATCAGTTAATGTGCTATTTAAACAAAAAATCAAGGTTCATATGTTGTTCTATCGCATCTGCAATACGATTAATTCCTTGCTCCTTTAACTCTTCAAAGTCTTGTTGTTTGATTTGAGTGCCGTTTACCCACTCTGACACCAGGCTTAAGACATCTGCCTCATCAAAGAACCCGTGAAGGTAGGTTCCCATGATTTGGCCACACTTGCTGATAGCCCCCTCAGCTTCACCGGAACTCAATGTAAGAGGTTGAACGCCCTGCACTTCACTTTGTCCTACGTGGATTTCATAACCCTTTACATTGGCTGTTTTGCCATTAAGAGAAAGCTGTGCTTGTGTATTTGTAAGCTGTTTGCTGTTAGTTAGCGTCGTGGTGATGTCTAGTAAGCCAAGCCCTTCGCTTTGACCCGGCTGGCCTTCGACGCCATTTGGATCATCAATCAAGTTTCCAAGCATCTGGTAGCCACCGCAGATACCAATCACTTTTCCACCAAGACGAATATGACGTAAGATATCTTTATCCCACCCTTGGCTTCTTAGATACTCTAAGTCGTCTCTAACTGATTTGGTCCCAGGCAAAATAACAAGGTCGGCTTTATCTATTTTCTCGCCTTTGCCTACATAACGTAGATTGATGTCGGGATTCAATCGCAACACATCAAAATCAGTATGATTACTAATCCGGGTTAAAACAGGCACAACGACATTCAGTTTTACCTCAGAGTGCAACTCTTGCTGCGCGGTGATCGCGTCTTCTGCTTCTAAATTCAAACCATGAAGAAAAGGAAGCACGCCGAGTACAGGTTTGCCTGTTTTTTCTTCTAGCCAGTCGAGGCCCGATTGCAATAAACGAATATCACCTCGAAAACGGTTGATAACAAATCCTTTTACTCGCGCTTGTTCAGATTCAGAAAGTAACGCGAGTGTTCCGTACAAATGCGCAAATACACCACCACGATCAATATCAGCAACAATGATCACCGGAACATCAGCGGCCTCCGCAAAACCCATGTTCGCGATATCGCCTTCACGTAAATTGATTTCAGCAGGACTCCCTGCACCCTCGATCATGATCGAATCAAATTCTTGAGTCAGACGAGAGAAGGAATCTAACACCGTATCCATCGCAACTTTCTTGTAATCATGAAAGCCAGCCGCATCCATATTTGAAAGCGCCTTGCCCTGCAAAATGATCTGAGCACCTGTATCACTGTTAGGTTTAATCAAAACCGGATTCATATGCACGGTTGGCTCAATATTACACGCCTGTGCCTGAACTGCCTGAGCTCGACCTATTTCACCGCCATCTTTGGTTACCGCACTATTTAGTGCCATGTTTTGTGGCTTAAATGGGGCAACGTTTATCCCTTTTCTCGCTAATACACGGCATAAACCTGCCACAAGGACACTTTTTCCGGCATCCGAAGTGGTGCCTTGAACCATTAAAGATGGGATCGCTGATTTCATGAACATTTGTAAGGAATAGAGGAAGATGAACAATCATAACGTCATCGTCCCCACTTACTCAAGCAAATGAATAGAATATGAATGTTGAAATCATCATTGGTTCAAACAAGCTCTGTTTTAATGAACCCATCAAAACAAACCGATGAGGATGTAACATGAAAAAGAATACAATTATCGCAACAATCGCCGCCTTAGTTATTGCTCCTTCTATCGCGTTCGCGAAAGATCACGCTCAAAACCAATCAAACTTGCAGTTTAATGGTCCTGTCACTGTGGAAAAATTGGACGCCTTGCTAAACGACTCCAATATGTTTACTGAAAAAGATGTAGTCGTTGAAGGTAACTTATTACGTCAAGTTCGCGCGGATAAGTTTGTCTTTAGCGATGGTTCCGGTGAAGTCATGGTCGAACTGGATGACGATATCCGACTAAACTCTCCGATTGATCACACGACTAAAGTCCGTCTGTTTGGCGAATTTGAAGGCGGAAATAAGCCAGAAATTGAAGTCGAGCAACTGGTGATCATGTAAAACAACCCCGATTGCTTTGGATATCAGCATGATGTGGTGACCATTACAGCTAAATGGTGACGGCAAGCACTTAAAATGATAGCTTTATCAATCTTGGTCTGCTTTTTGCAGACCATTTTTTTGTTCATTTTAATCATCTTGCCCGGAGACACCATGCTAGGTAAAGCTCTAAAGGTTGCAGCCTTTGGTTTGTGCGCTGTTTTGCCACTTTCCGCACATGCAAATAATTTCAACTACAACACGATGGAATTTCGCATGGGCACTAGCCCTGGTACATTTGGTGGCGAGTTCAATACCTACTTTACGGAAAACACCCACTTCATTGCTCGCGCAGACAGTGAATTCAGCGGAGACTGGGACATTGCTGGTGGTATTGGCTTTAACGGCCCAGCAGGCCAATTTGCAGATATTTATGGCCAAATGTTGGTACACAACATTAAAGAAAACGGCAGTGATAAAGTGGGTGACGAGTGGCGCACTGAGGTGAATATTGGTACTCGTATTTGGTTCATGCAAAATGTTGAGCTACATGCCCGTATCGGTCAAATAATGGATAACGACGATTCCAATACCGTTTATAATTTTGGCGCAAGATTCCACTCTACTCAGCAACTATCACTTGGCGCGGATTTCAAAAATAATGGTGTCTATGGCCAACAAATTGTGATGTCTGCTCGTTTTGCATTTTAATTAAGTAACTAAGCAGTTGCATTAATAAGTGTGTGATTCAATAAAAATGGCCTCCGGTTTCGGAGGCCATTTTTGTTAAGTACCGATTGTTAGCAGGAACTAGTAACAAGGCTTTAATTTTTGCCGGATTTTTTAGGTTTATCTTGGACATACTTTTTCGATACATCCACAACGGCGATATCTCTAAAAAAGCTTCGACCAAGTAAAATTGGAAACTTCATATGCCCACGCTCAGCTAACGTAAACTCTGTCTTTTCTTTGTGGTCACCGACGGTAATATACGCTTTTACTACCGCTCGTTTATCCACCTCTTCTGACGATGACTGCTTGATTTTAGCCCAGCGCTCTACAGGTACTTTAAACTCTTTAGTTTCTTTATCGCCCAAGTCGATCTTAAACTGAACCCAATCTTTACCATCACGCTCAAACGGAACAATGTCTGTCGCGCTAATTGATGATGTTGTCGCCCCTGTATCGACCCTAGCTTTGAAGGTTTGATCAATTTCAGGAACGTAAACCCACTCTTCAGAACCAAGAATCAACATGCCGTCTGGTGTCTTTGTCACTTTGGCTGGTTTTGTCGGTTTTGGCTCGGGCTTTTTCTCAGGTTTTACTTCAGGCTTAGGCTCAACCTCAGGCGTTGGATCAACCTCTGGTTTCACTTCTGGCTCTACTTTGACAGGTTCTTCGACCTTCGGCGACTCAGGCTCAGCAGGTTCCGGCGTCGTTTGAGTTGACGTACAAGCAATTAAACTGCCGCTCATCATAAGCGGCAGAATCAGTTTCCAGTTTTTCATCCACACTCCAATTAAGCTTGAGATACTTTCTTAATTGCGTCCGCTACGTATGGAATATGAGTTTCGGTAAGTCCAGCGATGTTAATTCGACCATCGCCAACACCATAAATGCCATAATCTTCACGCAGTTGCGCCATTTGGTTTTCACTAAAGCCTAGCACAGTAAACATGCCTTTGTGACCCTCAATGAAGTCAAATTGATCGGTATTATGGTTGTTTCTCAATTCGTTACACAAACTTTGACGAAGACTAACCAAACGATGTTGCATTTCACTCAACTCTTGCTTCCAAACGGAAGTCAGGTTGTCATCTTGAAGAATCGTCTTAACCAAAGCCGCTCCATGATCGGGTGGCATCGTGTAAGTAGAACGCGCTAACGTAAGTAACTTGCCTTTTGCGTTGGCCACGTCTTGCATGTTCTTACCAACGACAATCGCCGCACCTGTGCGCTCGCGATATAGGCCAAAGTTCTTCGAACATGACGTCGTAATTAACATCTCTTCAACGTTATCTGCCATGAAGCGAAGCCCTTTTGCGTCTTCCTCTAAGCCATCACCAAAGCCTTGGTAGGCAATATCAACAAATGGGGTGAAACCGTTCTTCTGTGACAATTCCGTAATGGCTTGCCAAGCAGAAAAATCGATATCTGCGCCTGTTGGGTTGTGACAACAACCATGCAGCAATACAACATCGGAAGGTCCTGCTTTCGCAAGGTCATCCATCATTTTTGCAGTGTCTACTTGTTTCGTTTCTGGAGAAAAGTAATGGTAGAACTTAACTTTAAGACCTGCCGCTTCCATCACTGGTTTATGGTTTACGTAGCTAGGGTTTGAAATCCAAACCGTCGTATCTGGCTGTGCGACCTTCATCAGGTCACCTAACATACGCAGCGCACCACTTGCACCTGGCGTTTGAATGGCAGCAACACGATCCATTGCTGACGTTCCCGTCAGTAGCAAATCGATCATGCTTTTATTAAATTCTTCGCAACCCGCAAGACCAACGTACGATTTGGTTTTTTGAGTTTCAACAACGACATCCTGCGCCATTTGAATGGCTTTCATGATCGGCGTTTCGCCTGCGCTGTTCTTATAGACGCCAATACCAAGGTCAACCTTGTTTGGACGGTCATCGTTACGGTATGCAACGGATAGAGATAAAATAGGATCTAATACGGGAGTTGGGAGATTAGAAAACATGAAAGTCATAACCCTTTGAAATTCAAGTACCGAACCTCACGTTAACACCATCGCAAAAAATGGCGAAATGATTTTTCACTTATTTCATCAATTAGAGAACAAAATTCTGGGTTACGATAAGTTTTGTGCGCTCTATCGGTTATAAAAAGAACGATTCACTCCTCAATATACCAATCCACTCTTCCGTTTTTCCTAAATTCTCTTGGCGTCATGCTCGACCACGCTTTAAAACGTGTACTAAAGTTGGCACTAGTTGGATATCCGACTATCTCTCCAATATGTTGAATCGGCCATTCTGTTGAACGAAGTAACCTAGCAGCGTATTCCATGCGCATACGTGTTAAATGTGCCATCGGGCTTCGACCAAACTGCTTTTGAGTCAGACGGTGCAAATGTGGCTCCGAACATGGATATAAAGCTGCCACTTGCTCGACACTCCAATCCTTATGCAGCTGACGCTGGACAAGATCGAATACGCGCCGAAGCCTCAATTGGCTGCGTGATATCGACTCTGAGGGCGGCATGTTTAACATCAGCTCTAACTGAGCCACGCTATGTGCACCAACCGCACCACCATAATCAATAGGAAGATTAATACTGCGTAACAACGTTTGGATACACGCATACATCACCTCAGGTGCAGATGTGAGCTGGTAACTAATATTACTCTCTATCATTGGCCATGCTCTATCAGGAGTAAGAAAAAGCCATGCGATCTGCCAGGGTTCCTCTTCCATACCAAAACCGTTTTCAACACCTGCAGGCACCGTGATCAACGAGCCAGGCTCCAAATCATATCGACACGCCCCACTTTCTAACCAACCTTTACCGCGCACGGTGTAAAGCAGCATGTGTTTTTTTTGGTTTTTACGATAAACAGAGAAGAAGTCACGACAGGTTGCAATTCCGCACTGCACAATGCCTCTCTCCTCCAATGCCAGTACTCGACTGTGATCAATAAACTCTTGATAGGTTTTTTCTGAAATCGCGTAGCGTTCTTGTTTATCTTCCATGATTTATTGGCTCACATATACACTAGTGGAGAGTTTTACAAAGGTTTTGGATGCCTTTGAAAAATACACCGCCAAATCATAGGGATAAACTACTCGCATTAATCTTTAAGGAGAAATGCGATGCTCTTAACACGCGAATACATCGATAAAGCATTTTGGCAAAAGCTGATTGCGATTGGCCTTCCTGTTTCACTTCAATCCATGCTTTTTGCGTTACTCGGCGTCGTGGATATTTTCATGGTGAGCCAACTCGGCGAATCCGCCACTGCAGCCGTTGGAGTCGGAAATCGCATTTTTTTCTTTAACCTTGCAGTCATTTTCGGTCTTTGCGGTGCAGTAACAGTGCTGGCTTCTCAATATTACGGTTCAGGGAACCTGGCAGGAATCCGCAGAACATTGGCGCAATCTTGGTTTATTTCCATTTTAGTGACGCTGCCGTTTATTGTTCTTTATGCGATTTTTGATAAAGAGATCGTCTCTTTCATGTCAGACGATCCTGAATACGTCACTTATGCACGTGATTATCTTGTGGTTACGGGCTTTAGTCTTATTGCAACGGCCATAGTGGTACCTATTGAAGCGGTATTGCGCTCCGTAGGCCAAACCAAACTGGCAACCAACGTTAGTATCTCCGCGATTGTCGTGAATGTCGTGCTTAATTATGTTTTGATTTTCGGTTTATTCGGCTTCCCTCAATGGGGCGTATTTGGTGCAGCCGTTGGCAGCTTTGTTTCTCGATTTTTCCAAACGGCAGTGTTGATTTACTTTTTCTGTAAACGCTATGCATACCTGATTCCGACCAAATTCGACTGGGCGCAAGGCCGTTTAAAGCAGTATCGTCAAAAATACTTTAAGGTTTCTCTACCCATGCTGGTCCACGATGCGCTCTGGACTGGTGGACTGATCGTTTACAGCATCATCTATGGTCAATTGGGCGTTTCAGAACTTGCGATCATCTCATTCTTATCGCCAATTGAAGGTGTACTGATTTCAACCTTTATGGGATTTGCGGTCGCTGCATCCGTTCTTCTTGGTAATGATATTGGCGCAAAACATTATGATCGGGTCGAGAAAACGGCATGGTGGTATGTGTTAACCAGCGCAATCTTAGCCACCTTACTGTTTTTCCTAGTGTGGTTGAGCTCGCCTTTGATTCATCATCTATTGGTACTAAGCCCATTAACCGATGCAGAAATGGCACTTAACGTATGCTTAGTCATGGCGCTGGGTATGATTTTGAGAGTGTTTAACATGGTAGGGATTGGCGGCGTACTAAAGAGTGGCGCAGATATTCGCTACAGCATTTTTATTGATACGTTCGGTCAGTGGGCTATTGGTATTCCCCTTACCTATTACACTGGTATGGTACTCGGGTTGCCTTTGCATTTTGTCTTGATGTCTTTGCTAGCTGAAGAATTTGTGAAAGGCGTACTGACGACTTATCGTATCCAATCTAAACGTTGGATAAATAATATGGTCGAGGATGACCAAACGGTGACAGCGTAACTGAAAATACACTGACGAACTCACACCAAAGGGGCTCACACGTTATGCACGTGTGAGCCCTTTTTATGTTTGGAGAATGCTTGATTAAATATCCGTAAAGCGATGAATGATTTGGTTTGAACTGCCACGCCATTCGAGATTGAGATCTTTCTTGTCTTGTTCAAACTTACCATCAATCAAAACATCGATGTATTGCACCACTTCTCTTTGCGCGTCATCCAGTTCAGCCAGCGTGTAGCCTGTCCAAACCCAGATGTCTTTACCGGGACACTCTTCTCTCACCCTTTTCACGATCTTTAAAATATGAGGCACATTAGCAGGATGAAGCGGATCTCCGCCCGACAACGACAAACCGCGACGTTTAATGCGCGTGTCATTCAAGTCATTGATGATTTTGTCTTCCGCTTCTTGCGTGAACAACACTCCCGAATCCAAGCGTTGCGTCGACTGGTTATAACAGCCACGACACTGATGTACACAGCCCGACACAAACAATGTGCAGCGCGTACCCGGTCCGTTAACAACGTCAATTGGATAATATTGGTGGTAGTTCATAATGCGTCTCTTTGTTATCGCGAAAAAGAAAATCAACCTAAAGCAGGTTGATTTTCAAAGTGTTGAATCGAGTGGTAATTAACCTTATAGGTGTTTCACTCGACGTTTAACTTCTTCTTGTTTGCCGAAGTTAAACGGACGTGCATCTGGGCTGCCCAAGTAGCCACATACGCGACGTGTCACCGATACTTTGGTTGAATCGTGGTTGCCACAACTTGGGCAAGTAAAGCCTTTGCTTGTACATTCAAACTCGCCGGTGTAACCACATTCGTAACACTCATCAATCGGAGTGTTGGTTCCGTAGTAAGGAACGCGGGTGTAACTGTAGTCCCACACGTTTTCTAGCGCTTCTACGTTACGTTGCATGTTCGGGAACTCACCGTAACAGATGAAGCCACCGCTTGAGATTTCTGGGTAAGGCATCTCGAAGTCGATCTTGTCGTAAGGGTTAACCTTCTTCTCAACATCCAAGTGGAAGCTGTTGGTGTAGTAACCTTTGTCTGTTACGCCTTCAATCAAACCAAACTCTTTGGTGTCGATGCGGCAGAAACGACTACATAGGTTTTCACTTGGTGTTGCGTACAAGCTAAAGCCATAGCCAGTTTCGTCAGCCCATTGATTCACCGCATCTTTTAGATGTTTGATGATCGCGACCGCTTTTTCACGCAATACGGCATCATCGTAAACGTGCGCTTCAGTACCAAACAACGCGTTGATAGTTTCATGCACGCCAATGTAGCCTAGAGAAATTGACGCACGGCCGTTTTTGAAGATTTCTGCAATCGAATCGTCCGCTTTCAAGCGCACACCACATGCACCTTCCATATATAGAATTGGTGCAACGCGCGCTTTTACGTTCTCTAGACGAGAAATACGCGTTTCTAGTGCTTTACGAGCAAGACGTAGACGATCATCAAGCAGTTCATAGAACTTCGCTTCGCTGCCTTTTGCGCGAAGCGCGATACGTGGCAAGTTCAAGCTAACTACACCAAGGTTGTTACGACCTTCATGGATAAGTTCGCCATCCTCTTCGTAAGTGCCTAGGAAGCTACGACAACCCATAGGTGTTTTGAATGAACCCGTTACTTCCACGACTTTGTCGTAGTTAAGAATGTCTGGGTACATACGTTTTGAAGCACACTCAAGTGCAAGCTTCTTAATGTCGTAGTTTGGATCTTCTGCCTTGTGGTTTAGACCGTCTTTAATACCGAACACCAATTTAGGGAATACGGCGGTTTTACGGTTTTTGCCAAGACCAGCGATACGGTTTTTCAAAATAGATTGCTGAATAAGACGAGACGCCCAGCTTGTACCAAGACCAAAACCAAACGTTACGAATGGGGTTTGCCCGTTCGCCGTGTGTAGTGTGTTTACTTCGTACTCTAGCGATTGGAATGCGTCGTAACACTCTTTCTCAGTGCGCGCTTTAGCGAACTCTTCTGGCTCAGCAATGTTCCACTCTTTCGCGATTTCTAAATGCTTTTCATAGCTCGTGATGACGTAAGGTTCTAACACTTCGTCAATACGGTTGATAGTTGTACCGCCATAAATATGGCTAGCCACTTGAGCAATAATTTGCGCCGTTACGGCAGTCGCAGTTGAAATCGATTTAGGCGTATCGATTTCTGCATTACCCATTTTGAAGCCGTGCGTTAGCATGCCTTTCAAATCGATAAGCATACAGTTAAACATCGGGAAGAATGGTGCGTAATCCAGATCGTGGTAGTGAATGTCACCCACTTCGTGTGCTTGAACCACATCGCGAGGAAGGATGTGCGTTTTCGCGTAGTGCTTCGCCACGATACCAGCCAACAGGTCACGCTGAGTTGGGATAACTTTGCCGTCTTTGTTCGCGTTTTCGTTGATCAAATCAAGGTTACTTTCTTCAATCAAACCCTCGATTTCACGAGTTAGTGCACTTTGCTTTTCACGCGCGATGTCGCGGTCATGGCGATATTCAATGTAAGAACGTGCTAGGGCTTTGTAAGGACCTTGCATGAGTTCATTCTCGACTAAGTCTTGAATCTCATGGATGTGAACTTCATCGTGATCTTTTAGCTGTAACTCGACAGCAAGAGCGACATTAAGAGCATAAATGGCGACATCTTTATCTTTGTTTTCCGCTGCCGCTTCAACTGCTGCTTGGATACGATCCCTGTTGAACGGAGCTCTTGAGCCGTCACGCTTGATTACGATTGGTTTCACTTTCTTCTCCTTACCCCAGCATACTCACAGAGTTATCCACAAACACACTATATGGGGTTATTTTTTATTCTGCTAACACAATATATTGTGGCGTATTTAACGAAAAGCACCACTTGAAAACATTGATTTTGATCAATAAAGATCGGCTAGCGGACAAGAACAAATCGATCTTATTGGTACTGATCTCAGTTGAGAAGAAAACCATGAAAATTGCAAAATTGGTACGAAATCTACTTGCTTTTTTTAGAGCGCTTATAGGATAAAGGTTGGAAAGGAATACGCTAAAATCCAGGAGTGAAACAAGCCAATATGCGATCACTATTTGTTACTGCCTTATTAATTTTTAGTTCAACGTCACTTGCTCAAAACTCCATCAACTTAACCAGTTGGAATATAGAATGGCTGTCTATAAATGGAGGTAAGGTTTCGAGAACCAGTGACGATTTCGTCAAACTCAATCAATATGTGGATAAAACTCAAGCCGACATCATCGCCTTTCAAGAGGTCGACTCCAAAGCCGCGGTTCAAAAAGCCGTAGGCGATGGCTACGCGATTTACCTCTCTGATCGAGCTCAATCAAACAATAAGCACCTTCAGTTTTCTGATACCAACCAGTACACCGGTTTTGCTGTGCGCAAAGACATTGAAGTGTCTGACCCAGCAGACTTCTCAATCACGCGTGGTAATAGCAAGTTGCGCTTTGCCAGCTACATCGTCGTTAACCCAAACCAAAAGGACGAGCTTCACCTGCTCTCTGTGCATTTAAAAGCTGGATGCAGCGGAGCATACAAAAACAACCGCAATTGCCAAACACTGAGCCAACAAGGAGAAGCACTTGCGAAATGGATGAGCGAGAGAGAAAAGAAAAAGCAGCAGTACGCCGTAATGGGCGATTTCAATCACAACTTGTCGTATCAACGTGATTGGCTGTGGGCGATCATGACGCTTGGTAACGATGCACAATTGGTAACGCGAGATACCAAAGCGGATTGCAAGGTTCGCTCAAATAAGAACCCAAGAAAAACACACCAATTCCGCTCTTTGATTGATCACATTATTGTTAGCCCGCAAATAAAAGCGAAAAACGCACATCAAACGCTGTTCAGCTCACAAGATGTTTTGGATTACAAACTGAGTGACCATTGTCCTGTAAACGCAACGGTAACGCTTAACTGAACGAACAAAATAGCCCAGCATCATGCTGGGCTGTTTTATGTTGTTTGTTAGATAGACGTTTAACTAGTTAACAAAAGAAACCGTTCTATCAAAGCGCTCTTGGATTCAGCAGTACGACGTCACCCTGCTTCAACCCCGTTCGCACTCTCCCCAACTCTCCAAGCTGAATAAGCCGAGTTTCTACCTCACCGCTGTCTTGCACCACTTTTACGTAGTCCAATTGGCCAACTTGGTAAACCGCCTCTTTTGGCACGCGAAGTACAACATCGTCGGTCAAGGTCAACGCGACTTTGGCGTATGTACCTGGATAGATAGCCGTTAGCGGCTCAAATTGAAGCTTTACGGTATAACTGCGCGAGTTGGCATCTGCCGACGGCGTCACTTCTTTTACTGCCGCTTGCGCGTTGAGGTTGTAAGACGGAAAAACAACGTCCACTTCTTTATCGTAAGTCACATAAGGCATGACAGACTCAGCAAAGTTCACCTCTATTTCCAACGAGTTTGGATTGTACATTGATAAAAGCAAAGCCCCCGGCGTCGCGGTATCACCTTTGTTGATGGGCTTTTGCGTGATCAAACCATCAAACGGTGCAGTAATGATGCTGTAGCCAAAGGTCGTTTCCGCCTCAGAGACCGCCGCTTGCGCTTTATTGAAGTTGGCTTGTGCGGTTTGCAACGCACTTTCCGCTTGGTCAAATTGCGATTGAGGGATCAGCTTTTTGTTTAAAAGCGCTCTGACACGAGAAAACTCCTTTCTCGCCGCATTGAGCTGCGCTTGTGCAGAGGATAAAGCCTGCTCACTTTGACGAACTCGCGCGTCGAGATCATCGCTTTCTAGCCGCGCCAACACGTCTCCTTGCTTCACTCTATCGCCAACCTTCACCAATACCTCCATCACCGATGCCGTTAACCGTGCAGCGATATCGGCGTGCTGCTCTGCAACGACGACGCCCGGAAACTCTCGAACAACCGATTCGCTGGTTAACATCAGTTGATGTGTCTCTGCGTTATTTACATCAATCTGGTTGGTTTTCGCGTCATGTTCTGTCGGCAACTTTTCTGTAAAAAATCCAGCCATATAGAGAAAAAGAAGCGCGAGTATGGCAAACAGAATCACGCCTAACCATTTGGTATCTAATTTCATTGCTCTTCCTCCATCTGAGGTAATCCATGTCCTTTGGTGTTTTGGTATGCAAGGTTGTAAACCACCGGAACCACAAGCAGCGTAAAGATGGTCGAGGCGGTAATACCGAATATGATTGCCCAAGCCAAACCGTTAAAAATTGGGTCTAACGTAATCACGACGTTACCCAGTAACGTTGTACCCGCGGTCAGCAATATTGGCCGCATACGAACAACACCAGATTCAATCAACGCATCATGTAGGCTACGACCTTCAGCCAGCGATTGCTGAACAAATTCAATCAAAACGAGTGAGTTACGCACCACAATCCCTGCTAGCGCAATCATGCCGATCATCGCGGTCGCCGTGAACAGAGCCGGGTTCGGGTAATTACCGATGTCACTGCTTAACACATTCAAAATCCAGAACCCCGGCATAATCCCAATCACGGTCAGAGGTATCGCCAGCATGATGATGCCCGATACCGCAGGTAAACCAGTTTGAATCAACATCACCACAAATACGCCAAGCAGCGCAGCGCCATAAGCAATGCCTAAATCGCGGAATACGTCCACTGTGATTTTCCATTCCCCCTCACCACTCCAAACCACTTCGATGTTGTCTGGCACGCTCCAAGTGACACCAGCGCCATTGCTCAAGTACGTGCGATCTTGCCAGTGACGATGCACATCTTCCGCGTGAGTTGTATCTTGGTCAGCCATCACATCGGCAATCACTTCACCCGGAACACGCCCAACTACCTCGGCGTAGACATACACAACAGGCTTGAGGTTTTTATGGAAAATCGGTTTGTCCGCTGCGCGTTTCACAAAATGACCGACTTCAGACAACTGCACGATAGGCTGAGGAGCATCCACAACCGCCCCATTGGATTCTACTTTTGCAATGCCCGGACGGCCTCGCACATAAAGCTGCTCTAGTTGATTCAGGTTATCTCTGTCTTCGCGTCGGAGCTGCACTTCGATAGGTAGTGGATCCACTTCTCTTGGATCGGCGATATAACCGAGCACTTTGGCGTTCGCGGCGGTAATAAGCGTGTTATTGATATCAGCAACAGAAACACCAGACAGCGCCGCTTTTTCTTGATCAACGATGAATTGCCACGTTTCTAAATCACCTTGGATGCTGGTATCCACCTCAGAAACCAACTGTTCTTTGCGAAGCCTATCCGCGACTTTCTCTGCTTGGATCATCAGATCTTCATAAGATGTCGCTTCATCACCGTAAACTTCTGCCGTAATGGTGGCGATAACAGGCGGGCCTGGCGGCACTTCGACTAGCTGCACGTCAGCGTCAAACTTATCTGCAATCTGCTCTAAATCCGCCCTGAGTCGTGTCACCAGTTCGTGTGATTGCATTGCGCGGCGATTCTTCTCTGCAAGAACGACTCGAAGCTCGCCTTGGTATGGTTCGCTACGCATAAAGTAGTGGCGCACCATGCCGTTGAAATCCATTGGGGAAGCGGTGCCTGCAAAGCCCGACACACTTGTCACTTCCGGCACCGTCATTAAATAGTCCGTAAAGCTCGACAGCGCGTTGGAGGTATCCACAAAGCTTGAAGACTCTGGCATGTTTAATACCAATTGGAACTCATTTTTATTGTCATAAGGCAGCAACTTGAGTGGAACTAAGCGAAGTGCTGGCAACAATGCTGCCAAGACGAACAACAAGGCAACCAAACCAAGGAAAAGCCATGCTTTCTTGCGGCTTTCAAGTAGCGGAATCAACACACCACGATACAAACGATACATCGGCGAAGATTGGATGTCATAGTGGCCGTTTTCCTCAGCACCTTTGAGTAGCTTCTTGGCAAGCCAAGGCGTGATCATAAACGCGACAACGGTACTAAAGATAACGCTGATCGGAACGTTGAACGCCAGTGGCGCCATGTAAGGCCCCATCATCCCAGTGATAAAAAACATCGGCGTAAACACGATAACAATCGCGACCGTCGACATTAACAAGGCGCTACGAATTTCTGCCATGGCGAGAACAATCGCGTTGGTTCGTGTTAGATTTTTGCGTTTGAGGTAGCGTTCAATGTTGTCGATACTCGCGATCGGATCGTCCACGATCAAACCTAGCGCCAAAATCAATGCAAAGAGCGTGACTCGGTTGATGGAATAGCCAAATGCCAAGTCCATCCCGAGCGCGGCACCATAGCTAATCGGAATCGCGATACCAACCACCAATGCGCTTCGCCAGTTCAAGAACAAACCGACAAACACCACGACCGTTAGAATAGAGATGCCAAGGCTTGATACCAAGTTGTTTACTTTCGCATTCGCCGTTTCGCCATAGTCACGAATGACTGCAACTTGAACTTGTGGAGGAAACTGCTCGGATTGAAGCGCCGCCAGTTTATCCCGAACAGACTGAGCGACGTTAACCGCGTTCGAGCCTTTTTGTTTAGCGACAGAAATGAACACCGCTGGGTATGCTTCATCGTGGTTTTTATCGCGATACCAAGTATCGGATGTTGCCTCACCTTCACCGTCGTAAATACGCGCGACATCTTTCAAATAAACGGGTTTGCCATTGAGCACCGCGATAACAAGATCGCCAACCTCTTCGGCGTTAGTCAGAAACCGTCCCGACTCCAATGTGTAATTTTGCCCGTTTACGCGAACGTTCTTGCCTTGGGTTTTGCTATTACTGAGCTGAATGGCCTGTTCGAGGTCATCGATGGTTACTTTGAAGTTTGCCATCGCAACGGAATCAAGCTCTATCTGGATTTTTCTCGGCTCACCGCCAATCACTTCCACCTTGTTGGTGGCATCCAATGATTTAATGCCTAACGTGGCTTGGTCTGCAATACGTCTCAACTGATGGCGATCGAGAATGTCTGGATCGGTGGAATAAATTGCGGCAACAACAATGGGTACATCATCGATTTCAACAGGCTTTACAAGCCAGTTAGTGACAGAAGGAGGAACTTTGTCTT